>Ga0209700_102003_pt1 | contig 42156 bp, 23 predicted proteins | sample SiratroredBW_FD_187528 | JGI IMG/M metagenome (GOLD analysis project Ga0209700, IMG submission 187528) | Root nodule microbial communities of legume samples collected from California, USA - Siratro red BW (SPAdes) (version 2) | ecosystem: Host-associated > Plants > Roots > Nodule | place: USA...
GAGAGGTCACTCAAATGACACTCATATGTGATAATCAGGCTGCTCTTCATATTAGCTCAAATCCCGTCTTTCACGAGAGGACTAAACATATTGAAGTTGATTGTCATTTTGTTCGAGAAAAAATTATATCTGGAGACATCAAGACCGAGTTTGTTAATTCGAACGATCAATTGGCAGACATTTTCACCAAATCTTTAAGGGATCCCAGGATTGATTATATTTGTAACAAGCTTGGTACATATAATTTATATGCACCAGCTTGAGGGGGAGTGTTGAATATAACGGACTTAGCCCATGTTCTCTGTTATTTTGTTACTATTTCTATTATTTTTATCATCTATAAATAAACATCCCTTTATGTGTATTTACACACAAGGAAATTAATCCTATACCTATTTCTCTATTTTAATATTACGCATGGTCGATTCATATGAGAAACCAGCCATGGGATTTATATATGAAGAAATGATTTTGCTAAAGAAAAGATACAAAGTCTCTTCAATGGAGTTAGTAAAAGGTAATAATAAGTAATTACCTTTCACTTATATTTGGTTTCCTAATTTGTTTTTTTCTTAGAAACATATACTTTGTTTCAAGATTAATTTATTTGTTTTTATATTATTTAGCTACACTGCTCTTTGGGAAATCATTGATAGAAGATGGGACAATCAATTGCATAGGCCGTTACATGATGCAGGCAATTACTTTAATCCCATGTTGCACTATGATCCTGAGTATAAAGTTGATTTTAAGGTGAAACGTGGAATGTATGACTGGTTGGAGAGGTTGGTGGGAGACATTGATGAGATGAGTAAGATTAATGGGCAGATTGAGAGTTTCAAGAGCAAATCTGGATTTTTTGGTAGTCTAATTGCTCAACGGGCACTTAAAACCAAAACTCCAGCACAATGATGGGAATTATATGGTGATGAACATGCAGAGTGACAAAGGTTTACAATTAGAATATTGAGTTTGACTTGTAGTTCATCCGGTTGTGAGTGCAATTGGAGCGCTTTTGAGAGGGTAAAACATTTAATTTATGATATGAACTTGACTTTATAATTATTTTTTAGATGTGTTAATTAATTTTATAATTATTTAGGTCCACACCAAGGGCAAAAATTGCTTACAGCAAAATACCATGAATGATGTGGTATTTGTGATGGCTAATTCAAGATTGGAAAAGCAAAAGGAAGTTAGGAAAACAGAAGATTATAACATTGATGATCTTGCTTCTGATGATGAATGGACTGTGGAAGAGATTGAAGCAAATTCAAATTTAAATGCTTTAGATGAAGACATCTTAATTGAAATTGGAGAAAATGAAGTTGAAGAAGCTTGTAATAAGGGTGGTGGTACTACACCTTTAGATGATTTGGAGGTTCCTCCAATTGCTGAAAATGATGAAGACCATGGAGATGACCTAAATGAAAATGAGGATCATATGGGAGAGGAAGATGATTATCCTGAGTTTAATATGAAGGATTTCCTTGGATAGTTTGTTTGTATTGAATAATTGTGGATTTATTATTTTATGCATGAACATTTTATGAATAAATTATGAAACTATTTTTAGTTATGTATGAGTTATTTTTATTATTTTCATGGATACATATGTTTATGAATATAACTTTTCATATACTAGTAACTCTTACGAATCGAGTTACGATCCTTGAGTTACGAGTTTTTATCCCCCCTTTTCGATGCTCTTACGAGTTACGAGTCTGACAACATTGCTTGAAAGAGCAAGAAACAATATTTTGTGACAAGATCTAATGTTGAAACAAAATATTTTCACTAAATCTTTATGCGGACCTATAATTGATTATATTTGTAATAAACTTGGTACATACGATTTATATACACCAGCTTGAAGGAGAGTGGTACTATTTCTACCTATAAATAAACAATCATACGTGTGTATTTTACACAAGGGAAATTAATAATATATTTTTTCTTTATTTTAATACATCTAAATAAATTGCATATTTGGTACGCTCGCCTACCATCTTTAGAGCGGCAAGGGGTGGGAAGTCCTACATCACCTACCTCAATTCTTGAAGTATGGCTTATATATCTAAAAGGAAACTTTGCTTGATGTCAATTGGTTTCAAGATAAAATCTAATAATTAGCAATCCTCATCCAATCTATAATTTATTAAGTTGTCACAATTTATCTCCCGTTCATTAATTTATGCCTGCTTCTATGCTTTGTCGTCTATTTTTGTTCTTATAATTGTTTAGGAAACATGTGAACAATTTGTTCCTTCTTCCCTTGGGAAATGCACAAGGAAAGAACATCCCAAAAGCTAGTTCAAGAAGAGAAGATTCCAAAGTTTCACTTTTTGTTAGGCCCGTTATTTTGAATGGTGGTCAGTATTGTGATTCAAATTTAGTATAAATTATAATGCAACTATAAGGACAAAAGTTGTTACATTTTGCAATACTTACTATTTTCTTATGTAGCACAAATATTAACTCGGACACAAACATTTTGACACGAGTAATTTTCAAAATATAGGATATGGAGACACGAATCTATATATTACATCACCATCAATTATATACATTGACAATCAAGATTTATGTATTCAAAAATCATCTATGAACAACGTTGAGAACACACCCTTTTATTAAGGGATTGACATGTGCTTGCTATCCATGAGATGTTGGAAGTACATAGAAAACTCCATCAAATTTTCATTAATTTATTTTTTTATTTGTTAGAGCATGTATTCCTCATTCAGTGTGATCCGTAAGCTTGTCAAGCTAAAGGTCATTTGAGTTGGTGTTAACCATTATGCTGGTCATGGTTTTAGAGAGAATCAGGACAACAAAAAGGGTATATATTTCAGAACGGCTATTGTACAATAGCTTGATAGTCAAAATAATTTATAGAAAGGCAAGAAGAATACCTGAACTTCAATGAGATGATGAGGGATTTCTTTCAAAAATCTTGACGGTTGAAGCATCTGGAAATGCACAGAATTAGCAAAACCCGACAATTAAAAAGTTGAGTTTAAAATTATACTAAACAAACCTGCCAGTTTGAGTCCATCAATACATAAAGAATAAAAAGCTTCTGCCGAGCACGAGTCATTGCAACATACAATAAGCGTCTTTCTTCCTAAGAGTGACATAATAATTAGAATCATAATTTAAAACAATCTAGACGAAGACAAATGAACTTATAAATAATCCATCCAACTTAAAAACAATAACAATGTACCTCAACCAAGGCTGCCGTGTCCTTTACAGTACCCTTGAAATTGTGTAACAGAGGGATCTCAGAGTCATTTGCCTATTGGATACAACAGAATATCAGTGAAGGAAACACAGCCAAAAAACAAAGGTAATTCATAACTTTTTGTAGTAACTTGTTGAACAAACCAAGGAACTATGATCCCCCTACACAAGGTAGTCAAACAACAAAAGTGAAAGCACAATAAAGATAAACTCAATCTTCAGAACTATGACTCTGTTAACTTCAAAACATTAACCAGAATAGTATAATCTTACTAGGTGAGGTAGGCTGCATAAACCACACAACAGAATTGGGCTTAGTTAAAAACTAATTCATAAGAAACCTAGTTAACTTTGTGACACAATATTTAACTAATAATTTAATATCAGTTAGTGACTTCCAATGAGCAGTTGCAAGGACTTATTGCAGATGACCAGTTTAAAATGTCGGTCAATAAATTGTTAAAGGATCACAGACAAAAATAACTTAAACCTTTTAAATAACAACAAAAGAATATGCCAAACACAGCAAGAAATTGCTATCCATGAAAAAGGTAATCATATATCAAGATTCAGGTCACAACAAAGATGTGTTCCTCTAGTACTAAACTGCAACAAATTGATAATTGTTGTAACTCATTCTCCAATTAATTTTTGAAGAGGAAAAAAAGTCTGTTTGGTACACCTTTTCACCGAGTATCCTGACTCACTGACTTCCAATAAGCGGCATGGTCATGTTGCAGTTTATTGAGGTGTAAATATAGCCATATAGTCATCCAAGGTTAAGATGAAAAATTGGGCATAAAAATCTGATCATATATTTCTGAGAAACATAAGAAATCACATATCTCTCTACTTGTTTAAGAGTTTGACAAAAGGCAATCACATACCTTAACTATGAAGACAACATCCCACTCTAAACCCTTTGCCTGCAGGTAAAAAAAACTAAAGCCTTCATTATCATTGAGCTAAACTCAATTAGATGCTAAGCAAGTGAGACAGGTACCTGATGAATGGTAGTTAGTGTCACAGAGTTTTCATTGTCCCTCCTCCGAGCACGAAAATTTTCTCTCTCACGTTCAAATAAATAATCAATGAATGCTTTTAAGACAAAAATACAGCCCTTATCTTCTGACATTTCCCTTTCCCTTTTTACCTCAACGAATTTAGTGGATAGAAACTCAGAGACGTCGTCTAACAGGTATTGAAGAACCTGAAGAAAAGGTGCAATCCAAACCATGGATGAACAAGGTCTAGGTCAAAATGAATTTAACACAACAAATGAATACAAAGTTATATTTAATATTATAAAATTTAGCATATGTTCCTTCAAACATTTTATGCCATCAGCTGAGGCCTCATTTACGAAGAAAGGGTACATGCTCAGATATTTGAGCTACTCAGATGTAGATTGTGTATTGATTGGAAAAACTTGTTATCTTGGAAAAGTAAGAAGCAAAATAGTGTAGAGAGATCACATGCTGAAGCAGAATATATGACTTTAGTAACTAGCAAACTTATGTGACCGAAAAAACTTCTCAAAGAGCTCAAGTTTGAAGAGACTACACAAATGACTTTTTATCCGTGATAAGAACTTTTACCTAAGAGTACCAAGCATATTAAGGTTAATTGTCATTCGTTAGGAAGATGATCGAGTCATGAGATACTACCACAAGCTCTGTTGAGAAATGTCTTCACCAAGACCATGAAGGGTCTGAGAATTGGCAATATATGTAATAAGTTTAGTGCATATGATTTATATATTGTAGCTTGAGACAGAGTGTTGATAATGAAAATAAAATAGTTTGTATTAATTGAAATAATTGCAATTTTAGGTATGTAATCTGTAGTTTAAAGGAAACAAATATATTTTATTCATGTATAATTAACACAATAACAGCATATACAAACCCACGTCCATTTTTGTATTCAGACACATGATTTCTGCTTACTCTTGTCTATGGTTTCTCTCGTTTAACAAACACCTTAGTATGAGAAAAACAATAACTTCAGGCTTCTAAACCAATAACTAATACCATGTGTAAGAGGGAGAAAAGGATCTAAGAGCGAGGCCATGTTTTTGAAAATGAGTAGACCATAAATAATTAGAGTGTAGTAAGTAAAAGGGCACGAGAAAATATGTAAAACAAGAGTAAAATGCAAGAGTCCATCTAGAATTTAGAGTAAAAGATCAAAGACATACACGATAACAACTATGAAATAAAAAGTTTTATTGAAGTTTTCAATATATATACATTACAAACACAACAACCATTTTTTTCCTAACACAACAATCTCTAACGGTAATCTTACAGATCTGATGTCGTAGTCTTCATTCAGGAATGTCCCTCCATCAACATCAGTGACTGCTCGTTGTTCAAGAAGGTATTTCTGAAATTCATAATTCACGGAATAAAATCAAATAGATATTGAAGAATATGACATTGCATTTGTAAGAAATATTTTGATAAAAAAGCTATGCGCCTATTCTCAAATCCATTAAAATTAGGTCAAAATTAAATTAATGTATCTTCACATTTATCTAACAACAAAAGAAGCAAGAAATCTTAAATAAAATGCTTGGTAGCGCACTAATACAATTGTATGATTGACACATATAAGAATGTTTCATAGAGATAGAATTATAAAATATAAATATATGATTAAAAATAAACAAAAACAGTTCAAAGAACAGCTATCAGTCAGTTAAGCATATTGATTGTACCACTTTAAGAAAATGCAATAACTCATGGACTAATAGGATATTAGAGAAAAGATTCCAAGTAAGATGCAAGACAAACCTCGGGAATCATGTTTGCCACAGAAGTTATGATAGCTGAGATTGATTTTTCCTGTCACAAATGAATATAAATATAGCCTCGAGTAAAGTACTATTAAGGAAGAGGAGAGCAACAAACATGCTGATGAAGCATCCTCTTATATAAAGTTCAAAAGAAGACCAACAACTACTAGAAAAGTAAAGGTAGTACAACAACTAAGTAAATTAGTAACATCATAACATGGAGCAATAGAAACCATTGAGCATTATGAAAAGGAAAAGGTAAAATGTGTTTTGTGTCCCGGTAAAATTTCAAATATATTAAATACATCCACAAAAAATATTTCTTATTATTTTTGTCTCTCTAAAATTAAATATATAAAATCATATGCCTCTTTTTATTTTACTTTACATAATATCTAGAGCTAGGTTAAATCATTGGCTTCTTGGTGAACCAATTTTTCACCAATGCTAACCTTCTGCCGCCGCTGTTTGGTCTGGCAACACCTCCGTTCAGATTGTCCAGGCTAGGTGACCAATACCCCACAAATGTCACAGCAATCGAAGCTATGATGCTCTTATACATGCCTCTACAAGCTTCGTCACTGCCACTTTCTGCCATGTGTGGTGGCACACTAGACCTTTGTCTCCAACAGCGACCACCAGCATCATGATCACCATGTCGTTCTCTTTCTAGATCTCCACCATCATCTTGATTGAAGTTCATTTGGTTTTTGGGGTTTTTCTCTCTCTCTTTCATCTATTGCTTCTTCCACTGTCATTTTGTATAAACCGCTAATCTATACCAATACGTCAATGTACATCTATCCACTCACAAATTAGATGGAACTAATTATGATATTTGGGCATTAGACATTAAACAATGGCTTAAGAGTCAGGGTTATATTGATGATCTTACCCATAATGTGGCCACTATTTCTAAAAATGAGATTTCTCAATGGTTGAAAATTGGTGCTCAATTACGCATTGTTTTCAAGTGTACTATTCACTCATCACCGAAACAAATATTTTGTGATTATGAGACATATTCAAAAGTTTGGGAACAAGACAAATTATTATACACCAGTGATATTTTATACAATGGTTGAATATCTAAGTAAATTTCATGTTCTTCACGATTTTAGTGTCATCTGTCTCCACTCATTCTCAAGAACTTGAGCAAAGGTCAGAGTTCTTCATGTTATTGGCATTACATGGAGTTCCAAATAATTATTCACATGTCCGTGATCAGATTTTGAGATCCCAGTTGTGCCTACCTTTACTTCCACCCTATTGCAAGTGTTAGGTAAGCCAACCACTGAAATACTTGCTTTTGCCACCTCTGATCACTCTTTTGCTTTGGTATCTCAGCATGATGATCGCAATCTCCCTTGCAAGCTTGCCAAAGGGTGTCACAAATGTGAACATTGTCATCAGCTAGATCACAAAATTGACAGGTGTTATGTTTTACATAATCGTCCTCCTCAATCTGTTGTAATTGTCCAAACTTATTCGCAATTGTCTAGTTTGAATCCTACTTTATTTGATACTTCAGGACAGCCTACTATTTTAATGAATTTCTCAAATGATCTGAGGATTGTCAGAAGATCATGTGACGAGAACCTAGAGTCATTGGCCATGGTCATACCATTTGAGAAATTCATTGAAAATTACATATAGGCCTCAAGCATTAGATGAAGTAGAGCCCATAGTAGACGGTTGCACAAGAGCAGTTTGGACAACCGCAACAGATCGAGGAGGACGACCATGTAAGGCATAACATCTGTCAATTTTGTGGCCTCACTTATGACAACGGTCACACTTGTTATATCATTTGCCCAGCTTGTGGGGTGATTGTGATTATCACACTGAGATACCAAAGCAAAAGAGTCATCAGGAAGCAAATATATCAATGGTTCCTTTACCTATCACATGCAGAAGGGTGGAACAAGTGGAAGTAAAATTCAACACAACAGGAGATCCCAAAATCTAATCACGAACATGGTAATAATCATCAGAAAGTCCATCTAAGGCCAATAACATGAAGAACTTTGACATAATTGGTATAGATGAACGGACCAAGCATATTGGCAGCAAAAGAGGCCACAGAGAAATAAGAGTGAAACCATCTTAGAGGAGAGAAAAATCCAAAAAATCAAACAGACTTTGATCAACAATACAAAGACAGATCTAGAACGAGGACGAGAAGGCAAAGCCATTGATGGTAATAACGGCCGAAACAGATTTTGCGGATGCATGTGAGTGTGTGAGGCGATATTGCAATCCTTGCAGCGTGGTGGTCACCTAGCCAAGAAAAAAAGAACAACGCTAATCCAAACGGTAGCGACAACACAGTGGTGGTGGCAGCAGAGCAAAGGCGGCAAAAACAAACACCAATGAACACTGGGTACACCAAGAAGGCAAGGATTTTACCCTAAATCTAGATACCATATTAAAATAAAGTAAAAGGGGATATATGATTAATCCCTAGTTTATAATGAACACAAAGGGTTATCTAACATTATTAAAAGGGTCAATCACCACGTTAAACATGTACCAAGCCTAATAATGTTAGACACCAAGGGGTATTCGAAATTCGACATCAAGTAAAAGTATTCCAAATTTTAGCATATAAAAAAGTGTAAATCTCATCTTACAAACTGATTTTGTGAGGTTAAGTTAGACTTGAAATCCTATTTCTAAGAATTTTCAAAGTTTGGCTTATATTTCAAATCATTTTCTTCTAAAAATGCTTTCTATATTTTATCAAACATATTTTCAGCTTCATTTTCAGTTTTCTTTGGAAATTAAAACAGAAAACGTTCAAAATAAATGCTACCTAAATTTTTGAAACAAAACATTTTCTAAGGTGATTCAAACTGAATTCAATACAAGGTATATATATTAAGTTGGAGTACCAGCTCTTTACAAGAGATAGATATTACAACATTAATCCTAACTGCAACAAAGTTTGACTAGCTGTAACTGATAGCCCAACTGTCAGTTACCGATAACTAACTAGCTAGAACACGATACAAGACCCTGAACTTGATTGCAGCGCATGAAACATCATAACCGAATATCTCTAACAGTCGTTCACAAAATCTTTTCGAACGGTTAATGAGTGACTAGATGCTCAAAATGCTTATGTATGTGTTTGTCCCCTGTATTTAAAACTCCTCCCATTCAGTGTTTCCTCATACATAGTAAGATAGAACCATCAAATATCACCCAGACATACTTTATTTTCATTCACCAACAAAGATTGCTTCAATAATTACTATTGCAAACATAAATTAGATTAGTGATCAAAGCTTGCAGAAAGAGTTTACCGTCTGAATATGTTTTGATATCATCTCTAAAGTCATTAAAACTTTCCTTCCATGAGTAAGCTCACTTCTATTACAAGAACATTTATGAATGTCATTATATCAAAGACATCATACAACATAATAATACAGAAAAAACATGCCTATGAACTAATTCAAAGCACTAAAAATATTAGCTTAGGTAATTATCATCATATTAATATGCCCTGCAAGTAAGAAATACACATTGAAGTTCAAGGGACAACACAAAAGCAACAAATATGCCCTAAGTAAATAAATAAAAACACCCAAAATTCAAAAAGTATTGCTCACTAAAGATTATTTTCATAATAATAAATATTCTAGGGTGAAGCATTGATGTATAGGGCTGATCATTCTAGTTTCAACATCAAGCCATTGTTATTCAAATAAGACATGGATAACTAGATTACTTAGTAAAAAAACACAACTTTTTTAGAAAATGTGTCATGCACACTCTTACAAAGCCATAAAACAAAGCAATTGTTTTTTTCAAATACTTAATATAGCATGATAATATTTTAAGGAAGAATCTTTTGCAAAACCTTTTAAAGGTACCAGAAATCTTTGCACTAAATATGTCAACGGCAGCTGACAAGAAACTACATCTTCTAATAGTTGATATTTTGTTGATATGGTCAATTATCTGCAAGGGAAACACTAATTAGAAACATTTTAGACTAAAACAATATATGAAAACTAAAGAAAATATATGAAGCCACCATGGTTGTTTGATCCACTTGTTATGAAGGTTAAAACTGAAAACTTTTATAAAATTTGTACCCTCGTTTTCTTTTCTTTCTCCAAAGGCAACAAAGCCTTGAAGACTCGACTATACGACCCATCATCACAATCAGGTAGTGTCGTTCGAAGCATGGCGATGATAGTTCTGACTACCTATTATAAGAATGCCCGAGTAAACAAATTATGCAAACATGCAAAGATAAAGATGCCATCATTCGTAAGTCCAATAGTTATAAGATTACAATCATAAAACTTTCAACAACTTGTGAACATCTATTATAGAATAGTCTAGAAGATATCCTAAACAAATCTTGTTGTAGTGTTATCGATATCGACTAACGGAAAATATTAAGAAACCCAAAAATCCTTTATAACTTTATAACAGAAATCATAACGGGTTATGGCAGAAGCATTGCAGTAAAAAAATACAATATATACATATAAATATTTTAAAAAAATACATAAATATAATTATACTACAAAAATAATAGAAGAGACAATCATAACTGATAATATTCTTATGTCTAAAACAAAAAATAAAAACAAAACATAATATAAATGTCTTAAATTTTTAACTATCCAACTCTTCTTCAATCTCGCATAATTCTCTTCTATATTATCTAATGAGGCATGTCCCTCCTCTTCTCCTTCAGAAAAAGTCTTGTCAGAGTTAAATAATTTTTCAAACTCATAATCAAAGTTATCATGCAATTCATTCTCAACCTCAATTTGAATATTCTCTTTGCCCTTCCTTGTTGAGGTTGAAGTTGCACCTGGACCTTTTTCAGAATCATGGGAAGATCCAATAACAATACACCACTTGATGGTTTCTTTCTTTTACCAGTTGTTTGTGTCCTTGTATAAGTTATTGGTTTTCCAAGACCTGAAGCTTCATAAACGGTTGCCCAATTCAAAGTGAGATAATCTTCAAAAACAAACTCATTTCCCACCTCTTCATTATCATTATCATCATTTACTTGCTCCACTAACCATTCATTACACTCATCAATCTCATTCAGTACAATAGTCTATTCATCCCTAATATTGTATCTTTGAGAAAGCTATTGGTTATACTTTATGTAAACCAAATCATGCAACCTTTTGTGCACCAACCTATTTCTTTTTTGAGAATGAATTTGCATTGTGAATAAGCAAAATGTGAATTTCTTTGTACATTCTACGAAAAAGATAATAATAAAATAAGTCATGTTACGAACAATTATTATTACTTGCTCAAGTACGCTACAATTGTGCTCACATCCAGATGAACTACATGTCAAACTTAGAATCTTCATCACTAACTTTTGTAAGTTGGGGGTGCGTGCCCATAGTTCTTCCACCATTGAGCTATACAAAATGCAAAGAAAGTAACTTAGAACGTAATCATTATATGATATAAGTTATATCTTAATGCAATTTAGAAAGTGTTTTAAGTGTCTCACCTGGGGTCATAGTCTTCCTTGATTCTATGGCAAAGTCACCACCAAAGTCCACTTCCACTTTCAGTTAAAATTTTTTGTTACATATCTTTAGTTGGCACCAATCTCTTGATGCAAGCATACAATCTATTTGTAACTTCCAAATTATATTCCATTTTCGGATTAGAACAATAGAACTTTGGGTTCAAAAAGTGACCTGCAGCATGCAAGGGGCGATGAAGTTGGCATGTCCATCTATTATCAAGTATTGCAAATATATCCTTATATTTACTTTCATTGTTATTAAATGACTTCATTATTGTTTCCTTGGCTTTCTCCATTGCTTCATATATGTAGTTCATAGCTGCTTTTCTTTCTCCATCCACCAAACAAAGTACATGAACAAGAAGTGTCATAACTTTGAGAGTAAATACGACATGATTTCAAAATGAAGTCACAAAAACAATTTTTGTAGCTTTCTTCCCCTTAGCTTCTCTAGAAAACTTAATGTTGCTCCATTCGTCTAAAGTGAACATCTTTCTCAAATTTCCCTTCTCTTAGTGCAACCTTTGTAATGATAAATAAAAGCTAGCAAACCTTGTAACTACATGTCTTACCAATTTCCTCTTATTTGTAAATTGTCGCAACAAACTCAAGGAACTAGAATGACAATATATAAAGCCAGCAAGACTAGCTCCTCTTTGAATTGTCTTCTTTATTAAAGGAAGTTTTCCAATGTCTTCAAACATCAAATCTATCCAATGTACAACATAAGGAGTCAATAGAGATGGGGTCTTCTCTTCCAATAATTTACCATCCAATACATAATTGCTTCCATTATCTATGATAACTTGGACAACATTCTCTTCTCCAATCTCCTTCACAACGTTGTCGAGTATCTCAAACAACTTTTTCCATGTCTTCACAAATATAGAACCATCAATGGACTTGACAAACATTGTCCCTGTAGGGGAACTCACCAAAAAATTAATCAAACATTGTTGCTTCCTATCAATCCATGCATTTGACATAATAGAACAATCATGCTTGCTCCATTGCAATTTAAGATCTTTCAACAACTTATCAATGTACTCAACTTCCTTGCTGACTAGTGGAACTCTAATTTCATGATAAGTAGGAGCTGACAAATTAGGTTCATAAGTACCGATAGCATCAATCATATCTTGAAAACTCTTCAATTTTACAAGATTGAATGGCAAGCCTACTTGATACCAAAATCAAGCAATATACTGATGAAATGACGCCTTCAAATTTTTGACTCATGCTTCTTTGATACTAGCTTGCCTTAGCTTTTCCTTTTTTCTCTTCTCTATTGCAGCACTTGGATTTCTACTAAACACATCCATTGGTCTCTTGTTTTCCACCACTCTTTCTCCCCTTATCATTACTAGCTATGGAAATTTCAATTTCATCTTTACTCTCATTATTATCATTAGCTGCCGGGTTGATGGAAGAGGTTGCTGCTTTTTCTTTAAATAATTTTCAAAGGAGCAACGTTTCCCTTCTTTGCCATCAAATGTTCTATATACCTTGTAACTCCTCCTTTCATAACTTTCCCACAGTAATTACACACGGTTGTATTTAGGTTGGATTCATCCATACAATGACAATGTTTCCAACCCAAATCAGTTTTGTGGGATGTTCTTGAGGTCTTTTGATCATTAGTCATTGTTATTGTTGAAAAATACTTATATTTTTTAAAAAATAATTAAAGTAGAAAGGAGAAAAAAAAATTAAAAAAATATATTTAAAGAAAAAAACACTTGCAATCACCGACGACGGCAACAGTGGAAAATGGCACCATGCGGTAGTCGCCGACGGTAGGCAGCGGCGGTTGACAGGAGGCGGTGATGGCAGTGGTGATGGTAAAAGAGATAAAAAATTTGTGAACAGTAGCTTTAATTATATAATATTTAATTGGGTCGAGAAAGACCAGGTTCACTTGAAAATTTAAGGATTACATTAGTTGCTGCTAGGTTAAACCAGGTTAAATTGTAGTAAAATTACCGTTATTAGGTTACTTAGTTGTTGGACCGGGATAGGGCCCTAGTCAATAAAACACACGGCAGTTATGGTAAATTAATTGGGCCCCAGTTCACTCTAAACTACCACTTTAAATTAGGATTGTCACCAGCCACCTTCTCTTGCAGTCGCACCATCATCCATCGCGCCTCCTGCACCTTCATCGCCTTTTCCACCTTTTCTGATCCATCGTACCATTACGTGATGCAGAAATCGGCCGCCACAAGAGACCCGTTTTGCCACCGCCATGTGGTGGTGGCCGGCTGTAAAATCGGGGATTTGATAACACTGTCTTGTTGAGTCCTAGGGATAACTTACACATGTAAGAAGTTGGATGCAAGACATATGCACTAGCTTAGTTTGACAGAGGGGAGTCTTAGGGATATTGCAGTTCATATTAATATGACTTAACTCATATATTCTTCACATCCTCGAAGTATCTCAAGGAAAACCTGGGCATAGGATTCTATACAAGAAAATTGTCCATACATAATTTAGGGTTTTGTTGATACAAATTAGGCAAGGTTTATGTTGATAGGATAAAAGTGACTGATTATTTTCATTTTGGAGGTAACATGGTGTCTTGGTAAAAATACATCTCTAGTTGGAAACACAATTACACATTTTGATAAAATAAAGAAGAGAAAGGGAAACTGGACCAATTCCTTAAGAAGCTACTTTACATTCAATTGTCTAGGGTTATAAAATAAGACATTTTAAGAAAGGAGAGAGAAGAGAATAAAGAGGTATTACCAAATATATGATCAGAAGCATATGAGTCAAATATCCATGGACTTTGACTTTTCATAGATTGTAAAATGCAAGTTGTTGACAAATTGGGAGTTCTAGAAGATTGTGCTAGTTGTTGGATTTCACCTCAAATATTCTTGTTATTTTTCATCAAAAAACTTGGGTTCAACAATCCTAGATTTGGAGATATTGGTTGTTTTCTCAAGGAAGCCATGCAGAGAGTAGCAATTTTCTTGGGTATGACCCATTCTTTTGTAATACATGCATTGAGGACATCGTTTACCACCACATCCTACTCTAATACCAAGGCTCCCTTTTCCACGTGTAGATACCATGGCCGATGATTAGGTGGATTCTCGAAAATTTATACCTTTAAGAGTTGGAACTTCTTGACCAAATAGAATTTGATCCCTAATATGATCAAAATCAAAGTTCATTGCACTAAGGATCAATAACATTAGAAAGAGGGTTTAAGCCTAACTTAAGCTCACAAAATCAGCTTGGAATGTGAGGTTTGCCTCCACTTAAATATTGTAATTGGATTTATCTCTGGTCGATGCGGAATCTCCAACATACTCTCTCATGTTGAGGATTGGACATCTCGAGCACGAGACTAGATAGGTCAGACAGCTACCTAATAGCAAATGGCACGATAGACCCAACAAACCTCACTAGGGTAGGCTCTAATACCATATTATGAAATAGATTTAAGTCTCATTCAACTTCACAAAATCGACTAGTAAAGTAAGATTTACCTCAACTTATATAATATAATTTGGTTTTATCTCTAGTTGATGTGAGATCTCTAACAATAAAATTTGTCCAACTTTTTTATTTCTTCTAGGGAAACATCCAACTTTAACTCTTCAACAACAAATTGACTGTCAACAATAAACGACATCATATCATATAAGAGATCCTAGCTTGTGGGTAGAATCAAATAGACAATAAATGTCATTTGCAAAGATTCTCTGGGTGTTCTTCCAAAAAGTTGTGCAAGTTTGAAAGTTCAGGGTTCCTAATATATAGGGTTCCACCAAATGCAAGAATAGAGCACAAAGTTGAAAATTCAGCTTTTGTCATTGTGCAAAGTTTTCTAATGAGATCTCACTCACTCATATCCTTTTCCAAGTGATCATGGAACTCTTGTTTAAGAAACCAAAGTTCCACTGAGGCTCCCCAAGATAAATAATATTTCCATCAACCTTTTTTATGTAGTGGAAAAAGACCTTGAAAAACAATATGTTGGTCTAGGAGCCATACCCAAAAGTCACAAAACAAAGGAGATGCCTAACAGTTAAGAAGGATAGAACCCCAAGGAGAGGGAGAGACTATCCCTTTAACCAAGGCCAAAGAGTGAGTATAGAAGGTCACAAATAAGACAGGGAAGCCTATTGAGCCCCACAAAGAAGAAACAAATCAATTTTGACATCAATAAGACAACACGTGGCTTTCATGCACCTGAGTTGCAGTGAAAGGAGTAGTGGCACATGCGTTGTTTCTAACAACAGGTTTGGCAGGGTTGCCATCACTCAAGGAGGCAAGATCCAAATCTGGTGGCCACTAGGCAAAACTAAACAGACGGACGACGAGTGGCATCAGACAATAGCAACGAACCCAGGCAAGACAAGGACATGCAAAACAAGATCGACCTGATCTGATACTAACTTTAAAATATAAAGAACAAGACAATATATTTTGAGAGCTTGAAAAGGCCTCTCTTATGTGGTTATCTTTATATATAGCACATTTGTGATACAATAACGAAAAAGGAAAGAGTAAAAGACAAGTAATCCTACGTACAAATTGGTACAACCAAAAAAAACAACTTTTTGAATACAGCTCACTTAGCCTACTTTGAACCTATTCTACTTAGCCTACTATAACTTGAGCGTTAACAACTATACATTATCCTAGCTAAATTATCCGTGATAGTTACATCTCTAGAAATTAGTTATTAGTTGTTAATAATTTACACTTAGAATACATGGATGCTTTATGTAATTGACATTGTTGGTCCCAAATTCTTCACCTGTTCTATAACTACATCCGCTATTTGCCTATTGACTAAGTAGACATCAAAAAAGCCATCTAACTTGGTGTGTTACAAAATGAGCTTTATATGAACCAAATTGCTAGTTTCACAACCACAATTGATTGTCATCTTGTTGGTTGGATGTGTGATACAATAACTCTATAGTTTAAAATACTCCATTATGGCCTAATTTGGGCGTTACAGTTCCACCTGTCTACAATCATTTGAAGACAAAGGAAAAACAAGAGATGAAGATTCCTCAAGAGAGAATGACGAGAAAAAAAAAAAAAAAAAAAAAAAAAAAAAAAAAAAAAAAAAAAAAAAAAATTAATAAAAAAAAAAAAAAAAAAAAAAAAAAAAAAAAAAAAAAAAAAAAAAAAAAAAAAAAAAAAAAAAAAAAAAAAAAAAAAAAAAAAAAAAAAAAAAATACAAAAAAAAAAAAAAAAAAAAAAAAAAAAAAAAAAAAAGAGAAACTAGAGAAGGAGATTAGATAACATAGAACAGAAAATCTCTTTTATAAAAGTGAAAATATTTGTTTAAAATATGTTGGAATATTTTAGAATTATAGAAACTTCTAGCATTTCTAGACAAAGTGGTCAAGTGTCCTAAACTAACTTCAATTACTAGACATTCAAAGTTAGTTCATGCACCTAACTACCTCATCATTACATGATCCAAAGGAGTTGTAACTCTCTCTCATTCATGCAACTAATCTCACAAACCTGTGTACATTACCCTAGGATTAGTTGTTTGACTTCTTGAACACACCTTCTAATCCTATAAATAGAAGGCTCCTATCTTGTATGATGTCTTCAGTATCTTGAGAATTTGGCTCTTAGCTTAGGTTCTTGTCTTAGGAGAGCTTTTTCAAGTAGCGAATCTACAAGGCAATTATCCTTGAAGTGTCATTTAAGGTGGCGTGTTCTACCATTCTCTATCCTTTCCATATTTTTCTAATTTTCCTCTTTCTTTCCCAATGGCTGAAACCATCATGAATGTTCTTGAGTTCTAGGTTGTAAATCTTTCAAAGAGTTTATTGATCCTTTAAGTCCTAGGAGAATGTCATTACCAAATGTGAGGTAGGTCATTTTGTCCTTTCATTCATTCTCTTGCCTGAGTTTAAAACTTTGTCATCACTAGAGATGATGAGGCTAGCATCTAGCATCTCAGGGAGAAGGTACTAAACAAAAGTTCCATGGTCAGCATATTCCAGATCTTGACCAGAATGCAGACATCCTAAACAACCCACTTTCCTCTCTTAGACTTCTAGCCATGAGAGAGAACTTGGATATGTGATAAATTCTCCCCCAGTCAACCACCTTGAGTTTTGAACTGGAGAATTTTGAAGCTATACATATATTTATTTCATTGTAATTTTGTTTAGCTTTCTTTGTAACAGATTAGTTTTCCTGTTGTGAATTAATTACTGGCTGACATAGCCTAGGTATATATTGCTCATTTCTCTATACTTTGAACCTAATGAATCAACTACAGTTTTTTCTTATCACTGCTTGATTCTTCTCTCCCTCTCTCTCTGTTATCACAAATTTTCTTATTTACGACATTGACAGACTTCCTTCGTACACTAATATCATCATGAGTAAAGCATGTACCTATGACACAACATTTAGATATCATTCTGTACTAGGAAATAAAATCCCAAGGCTTACAATGACCATAAAATAGTTAAGATCAATTTAAAATTGAAAGGTATTAGTTATTAGTGGAGGCCCAAAAATGTTAATATTTTTAACAATAGTCAAATATAAATTGTTCAATATAAAACAGTTTCATCTTATTGGAAAATAAATTACCTTTTTTCTGTAAAAAGCCACACCATGAATGTTAAATGGTATTTTCCTATCACGGAAAGCCATTTGGAAGGCTTTCCCCGATACCTGAAACAGGAAGAAAGGCAGTAGTAAAAGCCATTCAGTCAGAAATAGGGTAATTGCTTCTGTATATATTTATAATAGCAATAAACATCACCTGCCTACGGTAAAGAATTGCAATGTTGCCAAAATAACAGTTATCTGCCGAATGATTTGATGAAATTTCTAAGATTTTGTCAACAACAAATGCGCATTGTGCATCCTCACTGTGACACTCCTTCATAACTATCTGCACATTATTAACAATAATTTTAACAATATATGTATATATACATAAATCACAGTTAAACATACTTTTCGAAAAAGCATGCAGCAAGATGTAACCTTAGAACCAGAAGAGTTATCAGTAAGAACATTCTTCAGCTGACATCGCTTGGAATTGTTTTGAATAAGAGAAGATGCAGCCTCAACAATGCAACGTGTGGATCGATAATTTTTGTTAAGCCTAATCTGAGCCAAAAAAGTTATGCAAGTATTTAATGAAGACATTTAATAAGGAAATATAATGTATCCATTCTTCCATCAAATCATAATGTATATGGGTAACATAACCAATTACTCCCTTCGGCCTCCAATTTAAAAAAAAACCACACTAATTACGGAGTTAGTTAGCATTATTTAATTTTACCAATATGAAGAGTGCAAGAATGGAAAAGATGAAAAGACCAAGAGTGCTCAAGAATAATCCCAAAGAGGGTTACATGACAAGAGACAACATTCTTAGAAGAATAATTCTTTACTTTCTTTCTTTACTATTTCTCGGACTCGTAATTGTACATTTTAATTTCTTTAAATTTGAGTTATAATTGCAGTTTGAGTTGAAATTGGACTTCAATCAAGCCAAATGGAGCTATAGAACTTTGGCCAAGATGAGAGGCGGAACATGGAAAGCAAAGCATGTGTTAATTTGTGCCTTCAAAGCAACCAACACAAGCATGAAAGCATGAGCATGGTATCATCAAAGCAACTCAGATTTTCGCCAACTCTTAAATAGTCAATATTAAATTCTGAATTGGATTTTTGAATTTCCCTCTTGTGTTTCATTTAAATAACTTAAATATATGAAATTTTGAGAGCTTTAGAGCATTACCTTTAGGGAGAGTGATTCTCCTTCTGAGTCTTATCTTGTGTTGAGATATCTTAGGAAGTTTCAGATTTTACTCTTATTAGTTTTAGTTCTATATTTATTGGTTTTTACTTTGTGTATTTTGCTGTATCTTGTTTTATTTCTAGCATAACAGTCCCACAATTTAAGGGATTTTGTCTATTAGAATAGGCGTTGTTTATTTCCGATAATACCCAACTCATCTATGTCTATATGTCCAATGTATGTAATAAGATAATAACTAGTATTGGACTTATCTAATGATTTATGTATAAGGAAAGTGCAACAAGCAACAAGGTAGTTGGAATGTGGGTACTATGTCAAGTATTGGATGAGAACCATTGCCAGAGTTTGTATCACTGACTCTTGGGAGCAGGTATGAGCATGATCTTGATATTTGATAGATGTATTTTATTAAATGGACCTAGGCCTATCTCTACGTAATGCAATCTACATTCTCAATATAATATATTCTTTTATTGTGCTTGAGACACACAAGGATTCCATTGTCTAGCTCTCTATCATTTGCTCCACATATCCATGCCTTCCTCCAATGGTGCTAGGTTTGAATCCTCGATCTTTACTAAGTTAATACCCCAGTCTCCATTGGACCTCTAGTATCAAGCTTTGGCTTAAGGAACTGGATTAGGATGATCACCTTACCCAGACAGTGATATTCATCCATGAAAAAGATCGCCTCGCTTGTTGAAAGTTGATACCCAAGTTGTAGTGCTCTTAAGTCAAAAATTCATCCTCTCCTAAAGCAGATCTTAAACCCATGACCCATGTGTTGAGATTTGGGAATAGGCATGGTTACACCGATGATAATCAAAGCCTTTATAGTGTTTGCCAAAATCTCATAAGTATAGTCTCCCTTAGATGCCTTGATAGCCCTATGACTAAAATTTGGGCAAAGTTCATGGTATTCTACATGACTTCAAAGAACTATTGCCTCCTACTACAACTCCAACTCCAACTTAAGAACAAGAGCAACACCAAACCTTTTTCATGTTGATGGCGTTGTATGGGCTTCCTAATAAGTATTCGTGAATTCGTGATCAAATATTAGGGTTTCTAACCATGTCTATATTAAACTCTATTTAGTACACTCTATTATGTGTCGTATAAATTGTCACCTAACATACTCTAACCACTCTCGCCAAAACCCACAGAGGTTGCCCAACTGTGATCATTGCCACAAACTCAATCACATAATTGACCAATATTATGCCATGCATAATCACCCTCTTCGGTCGTTGTTTTTGTTGCTCAAGTTACCTTCCTTGTTCCTCCTGATTCTAGTATCAGTCCTTCTGATAGCTTTGAACCTCTAACTCTCTTCCATGACTTCCTCAAACGCTATGAGGAATGTTAGGCCTCCAATTCCACTATTTTCATTGCACACATAGGTAATTCATTTGCTAGTCTCACTCATAATGATATCATCAACATATACCAATGAATGAACAACTTGAGAGTCATGCTAATAGGTAAATAGGGAAGGATCAAACCAAGTTGCAAAAGAGTTATATTGAGTTTTTCAAACCACTGTCTAGGAGCTCGTTGTAGGCCATAAATGGCTTCGTTAAGTTTGAAGAATAGAGATTTATCTGAGGCCACAAATCTAAGAGGTTGGACCATATACACTGTTTCTTCAAGAGTGTCATTGACAAAGGCATTATTAATATCCAAATGAAACAAATCCCATCCATTGGTTAAAGGAACAATAAGAATAATGTTGATGGTAATAGGTTTCACAAGAGAAAAAATTTCATGAAAATCAAACCCATGAACTTGATTGAATTCCTTGGCAACTAATCTAGTTTTATATTCGTTAACAATTCCATCAGTATTTTCTTTTATCCGAAAAAAGCATTTACAACCAATTGCTTTCCTGTCGGGAGGTAAGCAAACCAGATCCCAAGTGGTATTATGAGTTAGAATATCATATTCTTGTTTCGTAGTTGAAATCCAATTTGGATTGTTTATAGTCTGTGTAACACTACAAGGTTCACTATTGATCAAATACAATGAAGGATGAATACATGATTATTAAGACCAAATCTAGATCGTGTTTGCACAATATGAGTATTAGGAGGTATAGGTAGAGACTTTGATTCAGTAGGTATCATTGTAGGGCCAAAAGCAATTGATAACCGAGTAAGAGACATACTTTCTTATTGTTAGATTGTGATGGAATGGATAATGGTTCAGTTGGCAGGGACAGATCAGTAGTAAGACTGAAAAACTAAGAACTAGTAGGAGTAGGAGCAACAGATTCAGGAAAAAACTTTTTGATGTCATGAAGAGAACATCCAAGTCAAAGAATAAAGAGACATAGAGCTATAGAGGCTTAATCAGAAGTTTTCCAGAAGATTTGACCTATTTAATTAAACCTCAATTAAATGAAGGGTATTTGGGAAATAGTCTCATTAAATAAGGTAAAATTAGTTGAGATTTGCTTATATTTGAGACCAACACAAGTGATTTTTTTGCTTATATTTGTGGCCACAGGAAACAAAGTCAAGCATCTAGCATAAAAACTTAATCAGTCAAGAACAAGGAGAAACCTCTTTGTGGTTTGGAAAATCATTTCGAAATGACGTAAATCCAAAAATGTCAGCTCCGTTGAAACTGTAAATAGACTGCAAGAAAATTAAGACATTAGACCAACGGTTAAGAGGATGATCTTTTAAGAGACCAGAAAGAAACAAAACAATACAAATATCCAAACACAGACTTATCAAACTTGAGATATTAACAAGAAAATATTCATACCTGATCGTCATCACCAACAATTGTTATTTTATGATGAGATGCAAGGATCTTTAGAAACCTGTATTGCATAGCACTAGTATCTTGGAATTCATCTATAACAATAGCTTTCCATGAATCCTGACATTCTTTCAAAACTTATTCATAGTTTAAACAAACACAAGTTAGTCCAACTAACTGTAACAAATGAACAGATTTTAATTAGTTGTATTTTTATGAAAATGAAAGTATTACCTTCAGGAAAATCACTGAGTAGCATCACAGAACAGCTGATCAAGTCATGATAATCCAAAGCATTACAAGATTTTAATATGCTGTTGTAATTCTCAAGAATTTCTGCCTGAATACAGTCCAGAAAAAAAAAATTAGAAGTATGAAAAACAAAACAAGTTGGTGTCTGTGTGCATGCACGTGGAAAAAACTTTCATTTATCGGCTTACTCCGATTTCATTGCCCATTGCACGATATTCTGCAGGAGTTATTCCCGAAGCTTTGGCCTGAAATAGTGTAAAGTTATTACATGTGATAGGATAAAATTTTACCTATTAAGCATAAGAAAATAAAAGTAAGAATTAAAAGATCACAAACAAGCAATTATAGCAACAAAGCTTAATTTAGACACCAAAAAAATGCATAATTTACCACAAAATTTCTTATGAATAATTTAGAAGCAAACAGCTTACAACTTAACATTCAAGTCCCTGACAAGATGAACAATCAATTGTCTCGTGAAGACTAAAGAACTATCAACCTTTGGATTATAAAGACATTTGTACATAGGTAAATGTCTACCAGTATATACAAGAGAAGTCACATGATCCACATTAAAAAAATAGTAGAAATATAATACCGGTGAAATTATAGTTATGAAAATAAAGTAAAAAAGAGGTATAGGATTAATCCCTTGTGTATAATGAACATATAAGGTTATGTATTTATAAATAAGAAACATACAAAAAGTATTTAACAAACTGAGTTTTGATGTCTCCACATACATTCTTTTCTCAAATAAAATGGTAATCAATCTCAATATATTTGGTCTTTTCATAAAAGATGGGATTTGAGATAATTTGAAAAGCAATTGAATTGTCACATATAAGTGTCATTTGAGTGACTCTCCAAATTGTAATTCCTTAAGTAGTTGTTTAAGCCAAATAAGTTCACAAGTAACTGTAGCCATAGCTCTATATTTTACTTTTGGGCTAAATCTCACCTCAACATTTTGTTTTATGCTCTTCCAAGAGATCAAGTTATCACCAATGGGGACACAATAACTGGAAGTTAATATTCTATCAAAAGGAGTTCCTACCCAATCAGCATGTGAATAACAGACAACTATAGTATGGTTATTATGACCATAGAGCAAACCTTTTCTAAGAGAACCTTTATCATACTTCAATACAGAAATAACTACATTCCAATATATACACATGGAGAAATAAGAAATTGACTCCCCTCACTAATTGCAAAGCAAATCTCAGGACGAGTAAAAAACAGTAAGATAATTCAATTTTCCAACAAATCTTTTGTACTTCTCAGGATTTGAGAGGCTCCCCTTGATTAGGTAAGAAGGAATTTGGCATTAGGATCCATGGGTGTGTCAACAGGTTTTTAATTCATTAACTTGTTACCTCCTAAATATTCGATGCATACATCCTTTATGAGACAAGAATACCATTGTTGAATTATACTACCTTAATCCCCAAGAAACATTTGAGTTTGTCAAGACCTTGGTCTGAAAGTGGTAACAAAGGTGTTGCTTTACTTGGGAGATGTCATAGTGACCAGTGTCTGTAAGAATAATGTTATCAACATATACTACTATATATATACACCTAGCACTCGAGTGACTATAAAAAAATTGAATGACCTGCCTCACTACTGCTCATACCAAATTCTTGAACATTCTAAATTTTTCAAATACCAAGTCGTAAGAGATTACTTGAGGTCATATAAAGGTTTGTAGAGACAATATACTAATCCAAAACACTCTCCCTAAGCAACAAAACCTGAAGGTTACCAATAGAAATCTCTTCCTACAAATCCCCATTAAGAAAAGCATTTTTTATATCCAATTAATAAAGCGGACATCAAAATCAACTTCGATAGCAAAAACCTACCTACAACTAACAACAGATCTCCTAGAAGGTAAAGGAATACCTACAACCAACAACAGGGCTTCCAAAAGATAAAGGAATAAGTTCCCAAGTTTTACTATTCTAAAAAACACATATTTTGTTAGGTTCCTATGATAGAAGATAGCAATCCACTCACACAGAAATTATCACAATTACATAAAATAGAAAATCTTGTTATTAATTCTCTAAACAAGGCATACACCCTACCGGGCTACAAAGGAAAATGTTTCCTTTCACACAGAGTAAACTCTGTCAATACTCACAACATCCCAAAAGTCCCCCTACTCCTAGGTGGATTAGTCTATTTAAAGCACAATCCGTCCTAACAACCAAAAATACCTGCTCCCTTTTTATTTAATTCCCTATTTTATTACTCTCATTTCCCTTGTACCTAACATCACTCCCTGTGCTGAAACAACCTTGTCCTCAAGGTTGAAATCCAGAAATTGATCACCTCCTTCCCAACATTGACACAAGCAATTGATGTGTCACCAAGTAGTTCTCTTTGCTCCCTGAGATGTATCAATTCTGGACTCAATTTCTTCAACTGCCTTAGAGGCTAAGACATACTATGGTATGAACAGATGATAAAATTCTCTAAATTGAACATGAATCAGAATGCCACCCAACAAAAAGCATGCTTGTAACATCTGTTTACAGCCATGTAGAGCTGCAATGAACTCTTGTAGTTGCTTCTTACTTGCATCCTCATATAGAATAATTTTATCAACGTTCCTTTTCCTAGTTTCACTGTAAAAAAATGTTAGCAACAACTTTTTGGCATTCCTTAATACTCTAGACACAGAATGGTCTTACAAGCCATGTCTTTAGCAATCTCCTTACAACTGCCGAATAATCTCCATTCCTATTATTCTCAAAAATCTCAAGATTCTCCAAGGTAGTCATATCAAGAACCATGTAGAGTTTTGAAGTTAGTGTTGGTAATGCACTTTACTGTTGTCATTTGTTTTCTCTCCCTGCTGTGAAACACCTGGAACTAATTCAATCATAAAAGGATTTCTTGTATGCTTCAACATAGCTCTCTTCGTAAAAGGACTTCTTGTATACTTCAACATAGCTCTCTCTGTTTCAACACAAGCAGGTTTCACAAATTCAAGAGGTCTGATTTCATATAAGTCAAAGTATAAGACACTCCAGTCCAAGTCATCCTTAAACTGTAATCTTAGAGCCACGGGGTCCACTCTTGCTAAAACCACAAAAAGTGCGTAGCATTGGAGGAGAGAGAAAAAAACCTAACAAATCAATCGAACTCCGATCAAAGTGATGAAGACAGAACCCGAACGAGGTCAAGATGACGACTCCGGCGATGGTGATCACAGCCAGAAACAGTGCCCTACGAGCCGGCACACGCAGCGAACAGTGGCAACAGTGACGCAGCGAAGAGAGGCGTGTGAAGGCCCATGGGAGTTCCGATCGCCGGGAAGTCTGCAGCATGGCGATTGCCTGGTCACGGCGAGTCGATTGGTGGTGTCGGCACTCCAATCGTCCACGACGGCGATAGAGGCGGCGACAGTAATGACGACAAAAACGGTGGCAGAGATACCGTGACAACAGCTGGACAAAATTTACTTGCATGTAATTCTCCACCCTTTCATTTTCTTTAATTCTTGGTGCCTTCTCATACAGGATACTTCGCTCCCTTCCTCCATACCTATGAATCAAGGCTACTAAAAAAATTTTCCGAGAAAGGTTCTTGAATTTTTGAAGCCAAAACTTCAACCTATGACCAACATTACCTTTTCTACTCATGAAAGTTAACCTTGACTTCTCCTTTGAACACACATTCTGAATCTCCATGACTTTTTCCGCATCCGATATCCCGCCTTACAGGGCCATTCAACCAAAAACAAGAATCTCGACCCTTTTGGCCCATGTCCTCTGCTCTTCACAGTTTTCTTCATCTGATCTCACATCTTTCGTTTCTTCATCATTAACAAAGTTTTCCCCTCCTTCGGCCCCGTTATCTTGCTGGTCCATTCCTTCAGATATAGGCAGTTCCACTCTCCTTGATCCAAATTTCAACTCCTCCTTTTCTTCCTCCTTCAATTTGTTACTATATATCATTTCTTTCTTTTTTTCTTCTTTCACTGAATTTTTTCCACCTTTGAACTTCTTACCACTTTTTTTTCATTTCCAACAATATTTCTTTGATTTCTTTCATGGTTTCTTTTATTGTAGCAACATCAGCTCTCCACTCTTCATCCATGCTCGCTGGTCCACTTCTCCACAGCAACTACTCTTTGCTCTAACCCCAGCAGTTTCCAGCTCCACTTAGATCTAGCAGGTCGAACCAATTTGTTAGGTTCCTATGCTAGAAGATAGAAATCCACTCACACAAAAATTAACACAATTACATAAAATAGAGAATCTTGTTATTAATTCTCTAAACAAGGCACACACCCTAGTGGGTTACAAAGGAAAATGCTTCCTTTCACATAGAGTAAACTCTGTCAATACTCACAACATCACAAAAGTCCCCCTACTCCTAGGTGGATTGGTTTATTTAAAGCACAATTTGTCCTAACAACCAAAACTACTTGCTCCCTTTTTATTTAATTTCCTATTGTAATAATTTCTCCCTATTTTATTACTCTCCTTTCCCTTGTACCTAACATATTTCATCAAGCACGGTTTGACGCCAACTAGAATGGACTAAGGCATCACCTACAGATTTTAGAATTGAAACAAAAGATATAAACGAAAGGCACGTATAAAAAAGTTGAGATAATCGACAATAACTAAAAGCAATATAATGCAGAAAGGAATTACGGATAGAGCGTATACCTTTATGGATAACAATGGAAAGATCAAGTTCAACTAGGGATGGAAGAGTCTAGAAGACAGTCATCCAATGGACAATAGTCTGTCGACAACTACACACTTAAAGGATTGATAGAGCTGGGCAATTTTAGCTTTGAATGAAATAATGAATTACTGTCAATTTTCCAATACAACTTATTCTTAGCTAGTTAGTCTTAAGCTTAGCCTAGACTTCAAGAAAGGTTGGCCCAACCTCTCTGCCTCTCCTTCTCAATTTCGTGGTCACTTCCTCCATTTGAGAGCTTCTTCCTCTTTCATTTGAAATTATTTTTGTTGCACATCTTCAATCAAGACAAACCAAGGCATGAATGTTATCAACAAGGAAGTCAAGGATTTTACCCAAACACTAGATATCGATAAAGTAAAGAGTATAAGATTAATCCCTTGTGTATAATGAACACATAAGGTTATGAATTTATAGATAAGAAACATATAAAAAGCATGGACTAAGCCCAGACAATAGTTTAGAGTAATTTTTTGCATGATAATTGATTTTTTCAAGAAGATACCTTTTTATTAAACCACGTGATAGAATATTTAATTACAAATGTTTCTCAGATTATATTACTAGTCAAAGAAACAATGAGGAAATGAAGTAGCTTGCACTTGTCATAACTAAAACTATCCATGTTTATTAGTGTTAGAGATTTCACATTGATTACAGATATAACCAAGTTATAACATATAAGTGAATATGAATCTAACATTATAAGCCGGTGTTATAAGGTTAAGTTAGACTTAAATTCACTTTCTAATATGATATCAAAGTCTATCATAACAATTTTTGTTGGACCTATCAAACTACTATTGGACTACTCACAAACTTATAATTTCATGCTTGAGATGTCTAGTCCTTAACATGACAGGACGTGTTGAAGATCTCACTTCAACTAGAGATATAGTCAAATTAAGTGAGTGGAAATGTCATTTAACAAACCAACTTTTGAAGTTGAGTTAGGTTTAAATTTCACTTTCTAAGATGATATCAGAATATATCCTATTCAAGTTTGTTGGTTTTATCATGTCACCCACTATTGAAACACCCACTAATATTTAGTCTTATGCACGAGACATCCAGTTCTCTACCTGAGGATGTGATGGAAATCTTACATTGACTAGATATATGATTAAATTATAGTATAAAAATGTGTGCAAACCTCATCTTACAGATTTTGTCAGGTTAAGTTACCATTAATGTCCACTTTCTATGAATTAGAATTTGAACTTAAAGCTTAACTCAACCTCAGATAATCAACTACATTGAGAACTTTTATATGATCAAATTCAATCATATCATATCTTAGTCTATGTTAGACTAAACACAACCCCTCTAAGCCAAAAGAATGAAATAGCTTGAGTAAAATGATACTTGACTTCACATACATGCACTTTATAATACAAACATCAAGGATATAAGAGTGAGAGCTCTTTCCTTGACATTATTTGAACAAAGGCTAAATACATTTAACATGTGATAGATGAAACACATGTTGTTATTCAATATTCTGACATAGAGTTTCTCTTCAAAATTAAAGTTTGCAATTTACTATTTTGATTTCTTTTAGGAATACCCTTCTCAAAAAACATGGATTAAGGCATTGTTGAACAGTGAATACATAGGTCTTACGATATGAGCAAGAAGTCAAGTTAAACCACTCTAATATGATATTGAAATTAAAGAGTATGCTAAAATTGTATCTTACCCACAGTGCCACATCACACAATGATATATTTACAATAGTACAATTTTAATAATGACAATAGTGATTTTCACTTTAATTAGAGCCTTATGCCTTACATATTCACTACATACTTCTAATAAAAAACACCAACTTCTACAATAAATAGGACTTCTTGTAAACATACAATTTGTTTTTTAATATATGTAATGAATGTGATTATAATTTTACATCAGAACTGAGAGAGGTTAATATAGCTTTTTGCATAAGCATTTCAAACGGAGGTTTAGAATGACTAACTCTTCAAATAAACCAAGTACCTGAGCCACAAACTTTTGCCATTTCTTTGCCTTATCCTTGAACTGTTTAGGATTCCTTAGACCATTTGACAAATCACCCACTAATAATGCACCATCTTTATTTCCACTCTTTTCATTTTCTAACAATCTGAAGGCTTCGATAATTGCATTTCGTTGTTGCCCTTGTCCATAAATAAAGAATTCAGATGTTCTACTTAACCTGCAACATAATTCGAATACTATTCAGGAATCATTCTAACAATAATAGAAAAAAGCTTACTCATGCAACAAATAGTTCACACAGATCCAGTCATATAATAATTGCATGCACTGTGATCAAGAACCTGGCAATATGGCTTTAAAACAAGATGTGATATACCATTACATATTGTTCTTGTATGTCTTTCTCTCCTTTCACCAAAAAAATTTCCTCCAAGGCTCTAAGCAACATCCCATAGTAATGAGCACCAACTACTCAATTTAAATTTTTCAAGGTAGTTAATGCAATTATATTTATATTTGGATGGAAAGAATTGCCTGTCTTTAAGCATGTCTCTTTGCCCTAGGATAACCTATAAGGTAGGACTATCTTTAAGGTTTCTCCTTGGACCCATGTTCATAATTTTTCATGGGAGTTTCCATTTATGACATTTAGACAAAGTTGTAAGCTTTATCACATTATTGAAAGGATTATTTGATTCATTTCCTTTTTCGCATTTTGGATGGTATCTCATTGTTTCTTTAATGAAATTTCTTTTTCACTAGCAAGCCCTCAAGCTTGATGATTGATGAACCACCACTATCAAGTTCTTTGTCAGATATTTAATTAATTTTTATCTTATAACATAGAGATGAATTGGACCTAACATTTGGAACTATGATACTAAAGGAACCAATTTTTCAAGTAAATTGCAGTAAAAATGAGCAAGTTGGATTATTAGAGGATTGATTCCTAAGGTTTCTCAAGCATAGTGGGCAAATGTTTCAAGCTTGTTCATGCACACAACTGCATAGATAGCTAGCTTGTGCAAACCTTTTTTGACACATCTATACAATACTTTCACATTTAATAGCCTTTATGTTTTCAACTTGGTTGTGCTACCTTAAAGCACTCCAAGTACTATAAGAAGCAGCATGTTTATGCAACTTAAACAACACAATCATTGTGTTGTTCTCAAGTGTGTATTCACCAAAGTTACACATTGAGTAATGTGAAGAAGGGAAAAATAGGAAACTACTACAAAAATGAAAAGTTGATCAAGTCTTTTGGGTGTAAAGGGGACTTGGGTAATTATGTGTCATGAGAGAGTTTACAATTTTATCTTTGTAAAAGTTGAACTAGAAGGTTTGTAATCTCCACCCAAAAAGTTACATGAGAGGGTTTGCAATTTTTTCAACAAAAGTTGCATGTTGAATAATAATACTTTTGTTGAGTATTCGTGAATGTAGGACTTGAAGTATCAAACCACGTTAAATTTATTGTATGTTTTTGTTTATGCTCTTATTCATCAGTGTGCTTCTACTAGAAAGGTTATTTCCTATTGCATGATTCCCAATAATGGTATCAGAATTAGGTATTAGAGTCAAGTACGTCTTGGTGACCGACTCAAACAAATACACAAGTATGTAGTTAAAGAATCCTAGATGCGAGGATTCATTGTATTGAACGTTTTCCTGGCAAGGTTTTCATGCAATTGTGTCCTGTTGTGGTGGTAAAACGATAGTACAGAAGTAAAGGTCACCGTTGAAGTACTCATGGTTGGAATGCTCCTGCTTGATAAGGGTGTATCAATGTAAAAGAGACTCACTCTTGAGGAAGAGATTGTTAGAAATCCAAGTGAGTTTATGTCTTACATTAAGTAAAAATGAAAAAATTGGACAACATATAGGAAGAAGACTCAAAAATCCATTGCCTTAAGATTTTGGATTGGAAGTGATGTCAGTTCGAAAGGCCCAACACCATGTCCTTCTGCTCATTCCTTTCCCTTCTTTCCTCTATCTTCAAATCATAACGTGCAGGATCATCTGTCAGATCATACGTCCAATCTAGGCTTCTTATTGCAAGGTAAAGAAAACACATGAAACTTTGTACACTATTTTTTTCTCATACATGTGAGAGAATGAAAGTTAAACAATTTAACCTTATTACAACGTCAAAGATGTTAAGCCTAACTCAACTTCATAAAATCATCTTGTAAAGTGAGTTTTACACCCATTTATATAATATAATTTGGTCATATCTCTCATTAATACAGAATCTCCAAAACACCTCCCCAAGTGAGAACTACATATCTCTAGTGAATGGATAGATATTTGAAGGTGGTCCGAAAGCATACTAATAATAAATGGAAGAATAAGTCAAACCATTGTTAGAATTGTTGAGCCATTAGACAGTCTCATTAGTTTCATGTATTAGACGATCTTATTCATTATGTAATTTTTTATATTATGTTTTGATGATAACAAAATCAAGTTTATATTTTAATTATTTGTTTTAACCATGTTTGCAGAAAAAAATAAATAAATAATGTGTTTAGGATTAAAATCACAAAGTCAGAATAGACAGTCAAAGTCAAATTAAACGATCAAAATAACACGTCTCTAATAACACGTGTCAATTTTTAGTTAAAATTGATTATTTGTGAGAAAATGAACTTTTGAAAATAAATATTATTTAGAGATAAACTTAAAGTGAAATTTTAATTAAAAGATAAAATTTGATTTTTAATAAAGATAAAATTTGATTTTTAATAAAGATAAAATCTTATTTTTAATAAAGATAAAATTTGATTTTTGATAAAGATAAAATTTGATTTTTGATAGAAATAGAATTTGATAGAAATAAAATTTGATTTTTTGATACAGATAAAATTTGATTTTTGATATAGATAAAATTTGATTTTTCATAAAGACAGAATTTGATTTTTGATAGATAGCAATCAACGTCACAGTACTACATATACCGTTTCAGTTTTAATTAATTTGAAAACAGAGAAAAAAAAGAAATTGAAGATATAATTGTTCAAAACAAAAATCTACATGTCTATTTCCCTGTTTCATATTTAAAAGATTGAAAATTAAAATTCAAGTATCAAAATCTTACGTAAAACAAATTCAAGATGCACATGTCAATTTCAGCATCTATAAATAGGATGCAAATGAGCACACTAGAAGTACCAAAAGAAGCCAAACACCTAAAAGAGCTTTGGATAATAAGTATCTAAAGTAGAAAAATATTTTATTTTGAGAGTTTAAATTATTCATCTTGTAAAGTTATACCCAATGAGCTTTTATTATTCTCTATGTAAAAGTGTTTATGTTTTTTTAGAGTTCTTGGCACGAGGGGAGATCAAGAGAGTATTATCTGGAGAGGGTGTTTCCTAGAGAGAAGAATACTCGTCTTTCCTGGAGAAAAAGAATACTTATGTTTCCTAGAGAGGAGAGAATACTCGTGTAACCTGAAGATATGATAATACTTGTTCAAATCAGATTGATTAATAAAATCTCTTAAGCAGTTGGGACTGAATGTTGATCAAGTTTGAGCGAGTAGGGATAAATCTTGTGTTTCTTGGATATAATTTTATTGTTACTTATTTACTATCCGCTGCAAATCAAGTTTGTAAGCTCCATTCAACTCCCTTCTGGAGCCAAGTACACTTTCAAGGATATAGGTTCCGCTACCATCTTAGAAGGTGGCCTGTAAGCCTAATTCAACCTTATAAAACCAGATTGTAAGGTTTTACCTAGTTATATATTCTAATTAGGGAAAGCATGTATTGTACTATAGACATGTTTGTAAGAAATACGATTTAAAAAGAATCTGGTGAGAAATTCTTCATTTTTTCAAATCAACTAATAAATATTGCAGCCAAACTAGCACTTTTTCCCTAAAGCCAGTTCATTTAAATTATGTTTCCAAAATTTCTTTCCTAAAATGTAAGTAGTTGAAGTCATTATATTTCAAAGTAAAATATATGAAAATTGTCCTTAAAGTGACTGACTGTTTTATTCTGCTAACTTAATCTCAGAATGTTATTCACCACTAATCATTCAAATGTATTATCAGTTTGTGAATTGATTGATGGATTGGGAATTATGATAAATGTCAAAACTAGCATTTAAATAACAAGGAAATTAACTGCAACTTTAGTATCTATAACAGAAAACAGAGGAGTACACAAGTTATATCTAATGAGCAGCATATCAAAATTAAAGGGAAATCTGGATCAAATTCCGAAAAACATACTTTTCTCCATGTGAACGACAAAGTTGCAAGCAAAATGAGTGAAAAGTACTGATAGTAAGTTCTTTAGCTGTTGTCTTCCCAGCTATAGCTCCTATGCGTTCTCTCATTTCAGAAGCAGCTGCTGTTGTGAATGTCATAGCCAGAATGTTTGATGGACTAATGCCCTGCTCATATTTAGCAGAGAATAGAAATTACAAACAATTCAGCAACAAAATTACAGAGGTAAAAACACTTAATACATAAAGGTAGAAAAAAGAAGGACAGGGATCAAAGATACGCAAGTGAAAAGGTATGTATCTCTTAGGAACGGTTATTTTGTATCACCTCATTGAGCAGCATCAATACACGCCCTACCATCGTGGATGTCTGATATAAAAAAAGACAATTCAGCTTTAATATGAAAATCAAAAAACTCAACGAGAAAAGAAAATTCACATTCCATATTGTCCAGAAAGGACCCTAAAGTAGAAGACCTTTCCACTTCCTGGACCAGCTACAATCATTAAAGGGGTTGAAATATCAGTGCAAGCTGCTTCTCTTTGCCTGTCATTTAGGGACTGCAAGTATTTCAAATATTCCTCAGGCATGCTACTATTGCTACTTAGTAAACCTTGCAAGCTTGTATCCACTTCCTCTTGTTTAGTTTGTAGCTCAACTCCAGAGCTAAGCAGGTAATCATTTCCTAAACCCGCAAAAAAAGAATTGCATTCTAAACTCATACTAACATCGCCAACAACATTATTGCTCTTGCTCAAAACTTTGTCGTCACATCTACGAACTAACTGCTGCTCTGCAGCTTTCTCAGCTGCTTTCTCTGCAGATTTCTGCTCAACCAAAATGTCAATCTGCTCCAAAATAGAGTCATCAAAATCGTCATCAAGAAGGCCACTCGCCGCAAAATAATCCAGCTCTTTAGGTTTAGAGCCTTCAGGTTCTCTCCTTGGAGTTTCAAAAAGAGATTGACACAGATTCTCATTGGCGGAACCAAGTGCAGAATCAGACACATTCCTCGCATTGAAACTGCTGTGAATTGCCTCAGACGATGGACCACGGTAACTCCCAATCGCATTGAACACGTTCAGCGGAACCTCCGCAAGAGGAACTCTCTCCGCAACAGAATCCGAACCAACGTCACCAGCGTTCTTGATTCTACAAAAACAGCAAAAGATTACGGAGCTTCAAATAACGAAATTAATTCGCGCGCAGGCGTTTGAAAATGCATTCACTTTTTTTCCCTTTCTTGCATTTGATCATCAAAAAGCTAATTAAAATGAAATATCGCATTCGAGAAAATAAAAAATTGGGGAGGAGTAGAGAAAGAGGGTTACCGGTGAGGGTGAAGGGGAAAAGAATCCGAAGGTCTTTTTTGAGGGAGAATGGGCTTTGAAGCACTGAAATAAGCGCTGATTCGGCCACTTCGTTGGTCTGCCATTTCTGTGGGAAGTCCACAACATCAAACCCTGCCCCAGTTACTGAGAGAGTATGCTGCTGGGCGCATGAAGGAAGCCACCAATGGCTATGGTTTCTTTCCCCCTCTTTTTGAATGGGTTTTCTTTGTTTTCCCTCCCTTAAAAAAACATTTTTTTTTATTTATTTGTTTTTAGACAAAAAAAAAAGAAAACTAAAATTGTCTTAAAAGGACTAAATGGATTGGTCTTTTAGAATATTATTTTTACATAAGAATATCTTACATAATTTAAAATATCATTTTGGAATTTTATGATTCAAATCTTTTTAAGAATGTTAAGATATTGTAATTTGAATTTTAATAAATTTATATAGTAAATTTAAAAAGAGTTTTATAAATTTATGAAAATTTTAAAACTATTTTATGAAATTATAGAAAAAATTTAAACTAGATTAAATGTTAAATTAAGAAATATATAAGTTTCGGGTAATTAAAAGTCCCGCCAATATAATTTTTCTATATGTTAATAGTAACATTTTTAATTTCATATGCCTCTATATTCCCTTATATTAAATTATCTTCACTCGCTCGTTAATAAAAAAAAATAGCTATCTCTCATAAGTGGTGAGATAAATTTCTAAATTTTAACAATGTTATAAAATTCCTAAAATTATATAAGAAATTATGCTTGAAAAATAATAAATAAAAATTATAAAACTGTAAATGTTTATAAAAATTGTGTATTGGAATAAAATTTATAAAAAATTAATATATATTATTTAAAAATATGTGACATAATAAATATAATTTAAAGTAGAATAAAAAACTCATTGTACTTGTAAGAAGATGTTCAACAGATGAAGAAGGGAGTATGTGTGTTCAGAAGATGAAAAAAATATAACAAACGGCGTAATAAAATTAGGAAGGTATTGGGTTTCATTTTGAAGAAACGAATATAAGAAATAAAAATACAGAAAAATAAATTAAAATATAAGTAAAACAATAAAATGGAATGTTTAATAATTTAGTAAAACAAAAATAAACGATAAACATAGAAAAATATTATATAAATTTATTTATTTAATAAGAAATAAAAATAATATATATATATATATATATATAAGAAATAATTCACACGATTTATTAAAGTCAAAAGCTTATATAAAAAAAAATCAATTATTCAGATTTCATTTTAATATAAATGTCATCTTTATAAAGTTTCTTATATTTTCTATTGTCTTCATTTTAAATTTCTTACTTCATCTTCTATTAAACTCTTAATCACATACTACCATTAAACTCTTTATAATGAGTAAAGTTGTCTCACATTAAATTTTCTTTTTAATGGATATATGTACTTGGATTTTAGGGTTTTAGGATTAGTCTATCCTAGTTTAGAGTCATAGTAATATATTCATATCATAGATGGAGATTCTATAGTGGAGGTTAGATTTCTATCTTTTTTCTTTAGAATTTGGAGTTTTAAGTATTTGTATTTCAAAAGAGGAAAGTTAGTTTTTAACTTTTCAATAATACCTTGTGTTAAAAAATCTAGATGTGATGGATGGGAAATTGGTTCCAAATTTCAATTTATCTTGTAAAGATGTTTATAATAAAATTAAATGTTGTTTGATAAAATAGTTTATTATATATTGTGTGAACTTGTTGAAATAATAGATCTTGATGATTTAGTAGTTAAGTATTTTTTTATGATGGAAATATTCTTAAATGTTATAAATTGTGGATTGAATTTTATTTAATGATGCTATTAATGGAATGAGTAAGAAATTAAGGTCATACATTTAGAATAATACATGAGTTGTTGCATAATAATGTATTAAGTATTAATATATATATATATATATATATATATATATATATATATATAAAATATAGCTTCATTGATGATCTAAGTTATATAGACTAAGATATTTGGTAAGAAAAAGTTGATAAAAGAATTCATACACATAAAGACCGCTAAAGTCACTTAGTATTGAATGTTTGGACTTATCCATATCCTTTCTCTTAGATTATATGATAATCTAAGTTTTATGTATTGAATTGGATCATTCTCTTAGATTATTGACAGTTTAAATAAATGAAAACTTGGTATTTAATATATGAATTGTTTGGGCCATGTTTATATATATAGTGGTTTTCATTTTATTGTATATTGAAAATTAATTTCAGTAACTTACCATTGTCATTATGATGACCTTATTATGTACACGAACATATTTGTACATATTTGTATATTCACATACAAGAGCAAAAATATATGAGGAAGATTAGAATTTAATTTGGAACTTGTTTTATAAATAGTTAACTATGATAATTATTATGTATAAATATAATTTTGAAGTACTATATATCATGAATTGGAATATTTCCATTCAACAATAATGCACTATAAACATCTTTTTATTACACTTAAATTACTATATACTCAAGTGGTGTCGTCATATTAATAACATTGTACACAAGACTGGTTTAAGGCCCAAGCCCAACCGTTTTGGCTTCAACAAAATTTAACATTGATACATTCATATAAAATTTTAAAAAAATATATTTAATTTTAAAATTATACTTAAAAATAATTTTTAATTATAAATTTAAAATATCTTAACTCACTTTAAGTTTATATAGGTATTATAAATATTCTTTAATAACTTTAAATTTATATTGGTACTATAAATATTATTTAATAATTAATAGTTTTGAAACTTTATTCTAATAAATTAATAGTATTTTTTTTCATAAAAAAAATAACACTCTAGGAATCCTAAATATCAATTTTTTTTTTAATTTTCTACTTCTTTTATATGTCCTTTCATTCTTCTCTTGACTCTTCTATTTATCTTCTTCCTTTATCTGACTTCTACACTTATCTCTTTAGTTTCTCTTAATTTTTCATTCATTATTATTGTTGTTTCAATTTGAGTATTTGATTGTCATTAGACCATTAATTTGTTTTATCATTCTATAATGTGTATTTATATGTATTTCTATTTGGAAACTTTGAATGGTAGATTGAGAAATTAGAGTTTGTGTTTGCTTTTGTTCCCTTTGAGTCTATCAACATCATGTAAAAATAATATCAAATTGATGAATTAATCTCAAAATCATTTTATTATTTTTATTGGTGTTTAATTAATTTTAAAATAATTTGTGCATATTCAAAAAAGATATTACAAATTTAGAATTTATAAATTACATTTAAAGGATTACCAAAGGTTAGAAAGATATGAAGCCAATAGACCTTTTTACCCCACTAGCACATTTTTTATTTCTCTCAATAACACTCTTTATTTTTATTTTTTTTCTCAATAACACTCGTTATTATTTAATTCCTGAAATAACATTATTTTATTTTTATTTTTTTTACGTTAAAATAACACTCGTTTGTGGACTTTTTTACTTCACTAACACTTCTTTTTTTTTTCTATCGTGAAATAACACTATTTTATTTTTTTTTATTTTTTATTTTTTGCACAGTAAGTACATTAATTATGATTATTATTTTGGTAAATTTTTTCTTTTTTATTTATTTTTTATGATTTTGTGATTGTATTTTATTATAATAATTTAATGATTGTATTTTTGTACTAAAATTGATATTGGAAGAAAAAATTATAATAAGTTATAAAATTGTTATTTGAATTAAAATTGGTATTTTTCATTTGTTAAAAATATATCTAAATAATTAATAACAAAAATAAAATAAGATTGTTTAAGTATTTTTGTAAATAAATATTAATTAAATGATTTAAAAAATTGAAATAAAAATTAATTTATTTGTGAATTGCATTATAAATGTATAAATGTTATGTTTATTACTTAAAAATTATTAATTATTGAAATGATGCAATACACGTTGAACATAAAGAGAAAAATAAATTACAATCATGTATTCATTGACTAATTTAGTTAATGGTACACCAAATACTTTGTGTGAAATGAAAGATAAATTTTATCTTTATCAAAACTTAAATTTTATCTTTATCAAAAAATCAATTACATCTTTATCAAAAATCAAATTTTATCTTTATAAGAGACCAAATAATATATTTAATAAAATATCAAATTTTATCTCTATCAAAAAATAAATTCTATCTTTATTAAAAATCAAAATTTATCTTTATCAAAAATAAAATTTTATCTTTATCAAAATTTTATTTGATTTTTGCCATTAATTATTTAGATATTTTTGAACAAACTAAAAATATAAATTTTAATGGAAATAAAATTTTTATAATTTATTATAATTTTTTCTTCCAATATCAATTTCAATATAAAAATACAATCAAAAAATTATTATAATTTATTTTAAAATAATTTATTATGCCAAATTTAAATTTATTATAAAATATAAAATAAAATAATTTATCATTTTTTCTTATTATAATTAATTAGTTAAAAAAACTATAAAATATTTTATTTTATTTTCTTTGTATTATTTTTTTAATTTTAATTTAATTATTTTTATATTATTTTTTATCTTAATTTTAATAAACTAATAATAACAATTTTTAATAACTAATACAGAAAAAAGAGCTATTTAAGACAAACAAAAAGATACTATTTCAGGAATTAAAAAATAAAGAGTGCTATTGATGAAAATAAAAAATAAAAATTACTATTGATGAAAATAAAAAAATAAAAAGATGCTAGTGAGGTAAAAAAGTCGAAGATAATATACTACAACGACCAAGTTCATTGTTTTAACAATCAAATTTTATCTTTCTAACTTAGTTTCATTTTATATACCTATAACTTATATTCAATGTTATATATATATATATATATATATATATATATATATATATATATATATATATATATATATATATATATATATATATATATATATATGTATATATATATATATATATATATACATATATATATATTATAGTTTTTAATTTTATATAAAAATATATCATCTAAAAGATATGAATAAGGTTATTTAACACTTACAAAAAGTAAAGAGTCGAGTTTTTTTGTTAAATATCAAATAGGGACTATGGATAAATTTATAAAAAATAAACAAAAAATTAAATATCTTAAAAGTGATTATAAATTTAAAAAATGATAAATCAATTTACATTCTTAATTATATAAAAGATAAATTATTTTTCCAAATGCATATATAACATATAAAATAATGATAATAATTTCAGTATGAGTTGTTTCAGTTAAAAAAATATTTTAAAACTTAAACTAATAAAATCTTATTTAAGATCAATAATGTCTCAATAAAAAATTAAACGGATTAACTTTATTATCTATTAAAAAATATTTTGAATGAAATTAATTATGATAATTTAATAAATAATTTTATAACACAAAAATATCAAAAAATAAAATTCAAATAAAAATATTATAATTTTAATTATTTTATTAATTTAAAAAATATTTAATCTTTTAAATTCATTTTAAACCTCTTAAAGTTTTTAGCTGTCACTCATCGTACTCCGTTCATATACAATTTATATTAATATTAGTAATCTTATATTCGTTTAGAGTCGTACATAATTATATAGCACGACGACTTGTTTAAATAACTCTCAAATTTTGTAGCATCGAAGTTTTTCCTTATTTTTCACTTATGTATGAATTTCAATATTATTGTCTTAACGTTACCTCATGTTTCGTTCACTAGAAATTAGTATTGTTAGTTAGTTGGGGTGTGAGAAATTTTGTCAAATATATTATTAAAAGCATACATTCTGAGATATCATTAGTCGATAAACGGTACTGAATTTACTAAGAATTACTGAAAGATGGCTTTTTTCTAATGAATGGCTTCTCCTTGACGTGAAATCTTCTCTATAAATATCAATTTTAGTAAAAATAATAAAGTTTATAAATAATTTATTTTAGGAGAACTTCACTTTTACAACTTTCTTTTATATTTTATTTTAAAAATTGAAGTATTTAAGTTCTTTGTTTTTAGAACCCATTATATTCTTTAATTGGGAGTTCTTAATAACTTGATTTTATTAATTAGTGTATTATATGATTGAGAATGGAATATTTTTCAGTTTCCGAATACCACAATCTAAAAAAAAATATGAAGATAATTAAGAGTTCTTTAAAACAATTCGATTTTATTATGATTAAGAATCCAAATATTTTTTGGTTTCAGAATACTACAATCTAGAAAAAAAAAACATTATTGGAGGTTTGGCAAATAATTATTTTTAAAAAATTATTATTTTACAAACTACAAAATCAATTCAAACTAAATAGTACAAAATTAGTTTAGTTCAGTTTATATTTTTTTATGTTAAAATATAGTCAAATTAAATCATATATATATATATTATATAATTTTTTTTAACAAAAAGAAAATCGAATCAAACTTCTATACCACACTATCACATTGACTATTGTGATTAGTTGACTAATTTATTAAAGTTTGATTGGTCTATCATATTACACACAAATTAATTATTTTCAATTTAAGAAAAATGTATTAGAGATCTAAGATTAAAAATAAGCTCAATTCATAAATATTTTTTCATAAATTAATTTTATAAAATTAAATTAAGCTTAAAATTCATTCTGAAAACTTCTTCCATATAACAAAATAATATTAAAATAAAATTTATAAATATTATTTTCTTTGTATACTTAAATAATGTTATAAAGTAAGTCAAAAATATTATTAACTCTTAAATTTATTCTATGTTCTTTCTCTCACCACCAAACCTCAAATTAAGACTAGAAGTAGCCAGATTAAATCATTTTAAATCCTGATAAACTTCTACGTTTCTTAATATTTTTTATTTATTTTGAGTTATATAACTTTTTCCGTTCTTTTATAGTTATACGATTTAATTTGTTTTTAATAATACACTCGTCCTTCGCATTTTATGTTTTCCATTGTTTAATTTATTTACGATAATATACAGGTTATTTTTATTTTACTTTTAATTGTTTAATTTCTTTCCAACGATACAATGATATTTTTAGTCCTGCATGTTTTTTGTTTTGTTTTATGTTTTTATTTCTTATCCTACATGTAATAATATGTTGCTATTTTTATTATTTTACGTTCATCCCATTTAATTTACTTTTAATGATTTCTCTCATCAAATAATAAAGAGAAAATTATAACAACCCAAAAATCCTATAACTTTTGTCTGTTACAAGTATTAACATTCATTTAAGATTCAAGGTACTACAAAAAGTGTTCAGATACATCAGAGTTATGTATAACTAATTCACATGAAAAAAGGAAAATCATCTCAAGGTCATAGAGTCTTTAACCACAACAAAAACATATATACAAGACAAAAGGAGATCGATTTAAGAGTATATCATCTTTAAGGTGCTCCTAAACCTGCATCTGCACCTGCTCATGTACATAGTACAATCATCGCAGTTCACAAAACAACAAGAAAAGCAA
>Ga0209700_102004_pt1 | contig 42152 bp, 11 predicted proteins | sample SiratroredBW_FD_187528 | JGI IMG/M metagenome (GOLD analysis project Ga0209700, IMG submission 187528) | Root nodule microbial communities of legume samples collected from California, USA - Siratro red BW (SPAdes) (version 2) | ecosystem: Host-associated > Plants > Roots > Nodule | place: USA...
ATATATATATATATATATATATATATATATATATATGTATATATATATAGTAAGATAATCTTTGCTTCAAAATAGTGGAACAAATAAAATTTTTCAATCGATTAAAAATATAATTCTTTAAAGAATTTGATGGAAACAAGACACTAATCATAATAGAAAAAGTATCATGGAAAACATTTCAAATACTTAGGAATAACAATTGACATAATTTTGGAATAATATTTGTGAAACCCCAAGAATAGAAATTGTAGTAAATAGTCAGGATAAATTAGCAATATCAATAACACCCTCTATCCAATATAATATCTTCTATCCACTTAAATCCTCAAGGATAAAATCCTCCAACAACAAGCATTCCAAAAGTAAACCATGATCATGTAACTCAAAGTCAATACAAAAATCCAATCAAAACAAAATCCATTTGAAAAACCAGTACACAAGGCATAATTTTAAGCATATCAAAATCAAAACCATTTGCTATGAAAAACAGCAAAACTTTTGTGAAATAATTTTAGGTTGTGAAGCTTAAAAGTACCTCACTAAAAACGAAAATAAATAACGATGCATATATCTCATTTCCCTTACATTCAAAGTTTAAAATAGATTTTTCTCTTCTTTCCTAGCTTTTTCTTATGTTTTTCTTACTGGTTATCTAATACAGATTGTATAACTCATGTTCTCTATTTATAGGGAATATTGTAATCATTAGATAGTTCCAATTCAATTGTTTAGTTATGATTTCTAAAGCTTAGTTTTGATTTGTCTAATTTCATAACAATATAAATAATGTAGTAATATTTTGATGTATCAATGATAAATAATGATTTTTTATCCAAGTATATTTAAACATTAAATGATTGGAGATATTTACTTTCTCTTATATTTATTCATACCCTTTTTACCCATATCATATATATTTACCATTATTTCCTTTATTCCCGTTTTGTTAGAATAAGAAGTCTCATTTCCTGCATCAGTTGATAAATTTTGCATAGGCATAATCATCATAGTGAAATAGTTTAAATTAATTAACAATTGTTTCTAGAAATTCCTTTGAACTATTTCCATAACTTATTTATAAATTATCAATAAACTACAAATATGATATATAGTTAGTTAGATTATATTGAATTATTAATTGATTCAAGGGTCATTTATATATCTCGTTCTTCACGAGTTTGGTTCTAATTTGATATAACTTTGTTAATATTTTAGTTTTATAATTCATTAAAGGTTGGACGAACTTATCTTAGTAACTATAGAATAAGATAAGTTTTACCTGGATGTTACAAAAAATGTACTAGATGATCTAAAGTTTGTACCTGATTGACAAATTTATTAGGATCAACATGATAGACGATCCATCAGTAAAATTACTCTGAACGATTGTGCTTGAAGATCTCATAGTGCATGTTCCTACTAGAAGGTTTCATAAGGATATGCCAGATGGTCTTTTAATGATTCATTCGTTGGATATTTTACAAGAATAAAGTGTACTAGATGATATCATTATGATACACATCTATAAGGTGATTTCATAGGGTTAGACAATATAAAAGGGTCTTGACGAACGATTACAATATGGTAGATAATTTGAAATAGATACACAAAATTTTATATATAATAGACTAGATGATTCTAACTTGTAATAAGCTAGACGATATGACAGATGGTCTTATGTTAGACGATAGATGAATTGATACGTAAAGAGTTTTCTAAATATTTTACATTTCTAGAAACATTTTAATTGTTGAAACTTAAACATTGCCAAAACTATTATAGAAGACCATTACTTTAATTCCATCTTCATGTCTAGAGGTTATACTGAGTGTCTATTAATTTATTAGACAATTCATTTAGTTAAAAAATATTATATTATAATCTATCATTGAATTTGAAAATACTACAAATTTTGGAATGTTACACTTATTGTTACTCTTTAAGCTCTTTGAGTCTGGATCGTTATAGGGATTATATCAAGAACACCTCAACCAAAGGATTATTTCAACCAATAATCCTCCAATTAGAAACTTAAACATTATTACTTACTAATAGGCACGTAGGCAAATAATAAGGTCATCATGCCTCTAACCTTAGAATCTAGTGTAAGACCATCTACATGTCTATATTGATAAAAGTTCATTACTAATAATATAAATAAGAGATGATCTCAATATATATTTTTAAGTTGACTTGAACATCAAAATGTCTTTATAAGCATCCTACCTACTATTGAATCTTAAAGATAAAAATATAATATTATAACAATCTGAAAAGAAAAAGAAAAACAATGTAAAAATAAGAAACTTCACTATTTTGTAATGTGATATAAATAATAAAAAATACTCGTCATTAAATTGACCTATTTACAGAAATAACACAGAGAAATTTCCATGTCAAATGTTCTTAGATCAATTTAGTAAAGATATTATCTTTATTAATTTTTAAAAAATAAGATTGAATCAAGAATATTCAAAATACCAAAATGAATTTGAAAAAGTCATCATAAAAAATACAAAAATAATTAGAATGTCCGTATTTCAGAATAATGGACCAAAATTGTAGTTTCGAAAATACAAACCTTATTTTAATTTAGTTATTATAAATCAGATCCGACAGACTAAAATACAATTATGAATATTTTGGTCTCTTCTGAATTTTAATTATTAATTTTGTTTACTTATGTTAATAGTAAGGAACATTAATTTTGTTTACTTATGTTAATAGTATGGAACATGTGGCAATCACTAGCACATCCATTGAATGGGCATGCTTTATAACAATTTCAAATCGTGTCCGTTGCTGAGGAAGCAGGGGACCATCATCTGTTATCATTATAATCTATCTTCCATAGCCTTTGTTGATACTCCTTGAATGCTAGCATTGTCAGCAAAACAAAAATATAAAAAAACAAAAGCAAAACGCTTCAAAAAGAGTCCAGTGACTTGACATTGAAAGTGATTTTTATTTTGTTACAAACCGTAAAATAATGTGATTTCATGTCAAAATAAAGATAAATTTTAAGTAATGAAGTTCATCATTCTTCAAAACCCTTCATCAATAACCAACCCTAATGACTTTTTTTGACTTTAAACTTATTTTCGAACTATTGAAGGTCTTATTGACTCACTTTGTATCATCTATATGGAAGGTAAGTCATCATAATTTAAAAGTATGTCACTTAAGATATGTCTAAGATATACACGTTAAAGAATGAACAGAATAAAGTAGTACAACATAAGAAATTGAGTTACAACAATTTTCTTCAGGAGTTGGTTGTGTTGGGTACACGTTTGATTCAATGTGCTGCTTATCCTCTGTTGGTGTTCTTTTGTGTTTGTTAAACAGACAATAAAGGTTAATGATTTATTCTTTGGATATTACTGGATGCATTTTTTGTGAACGACATTTAATTTTATTTGGAGTCTTTATGATGAGTTCATGATGGTCTAAAATATTTGATTATTATGATAAAATTATTATGATTTAATGATTATAATTGGTCGGTTGTAACCTAATTGAATGTATCTTAGTTGGCAACAAAAAAAAAATATAACTTAGTTGGCAAAACAATAAGTTTCAATAAATATATATGTTCAATTCTCATATGACGGTGAGATGACTAAATTACAAATGTAAAAATTGGTTTAAATGTATTATTCAACTTGTCTCATCACATGTTTGAGTAGTTGAGTTGAAAATAATATATTTTTTTTTAATGTAAGTTAAATTAAACTTGATTCATTTAATTTATAGACTAAATAAGTTTGAATTAGATTAGAGATGAATTTATCTATAATTTACTAATAGCAATCTTTTATTATTTTTCAATCACTTCTTTATTATAATTATTTATTAATTATGTAGGTTGATAATTTAATATTTTTAAAATCTAAAATGTTATTCAATAATGTTTAAATGGTTTAGATGTTTCATTTATTTGTTTTCTTAATTATGTAAGTTAATATTTTAGTTTTTTACTTAATAATTTTTAGTGCAAAGGATGTGTATTGTTATAAATATTGAGTGTAGTCTATCCACTTTGATTGTATTTCAATAAATATATAAAATAAGTTACTAGAACAAGACTTGCTTAAGTGAATCAATTCACTAACTTATAGTAATATTGAGTTGAATTATAAATTTTTTTATTAGTGAAAAATAAACCAAATTAAATTGACTCACTTTTAATTTATATGATTATATTATTGACTTTATACTCTTTACTAAACCCTAACTTATAGTAATATTGAGTCGAATTGTAAATTTTTTTTAGTGAAAAATAAACCAAATTAAATTGACTCACTTTTAATTTATATGATTATATTATTAACTTTATACTCTTTACTAAACCCTAAAATTAATATCTATAATATAAAGTTTTTAGATATATTTTATAGTGTGTCATCCACTAACAATGTGAATTTAATTATAATGGTTAAGAAAATTGGTGAGTTGTATTAATTTATAAGTCTATAATTTCATTTTCCTCATGGGAGTTGTGAACTAATAAATAAATTAGGAGTCGGGTTTAATCAATTATAATTAATATATTGGAATATTGACTTGTAAATTGATATATATCATTAAAGTGATACATTAAAGAGAGATATTATTTTTATTTGGGATGTTATCTAATTAACCCATGTGACACATTATTAAGATGGTTTAATATTTGAATGATTTAGGGGATGTTTGTTATACTTAATTAAAGGTAACTTAAATTTGAAAACTAGTTAAAAGTTAAAAAAAAAAAATACTGAAAATTGAAAAGTGAAGGAAAAAAGGTATTGGACAAAAAAAATCAAAATAAATACAAATACAATTAATTATAGAATTAAATCTCAATATTATGTAATACATATTTTAAATAATTAGAAATTTATATTTTTAATTTATTATAATTATTTTCTAATCTAAATTCTTATACAAGTAATGTAATATTTTTCTAAAAAAAATTATTCTTTATTATATTACATTGGAAACCAAATGTTACCCCTTTCACTTCCTTATCACAAATATGTTGACTAATAAAAAAAACAAGAGCCACTTTGCAAAGAACAAACAAAAGTTTTCTGTCGTGATAATGACTACCTAGCTACTTTCAAAATTACACCAACACATTGATAATGAGACCACAGTTTATGATTATCATAAAAAATGTAATTGTAAGATAAATATTTACAGCAATTTTATTGCATTGGAGATTTCATGTCAAAAGACTGGTTGATACGTATCAGTGGATAGTTCAAATAATTTGTATGAGGTCTTCCAAAATCTGATTACTTTTACTATACTAAAAAATTAATAAATAATCTAATGGCTACATTGAGAATTTATCACTTTAATTTTAACTATATAGTAGTGTAAAATGCAGTGGGAATTTGTATATTAGGGCAACATATTAGTTAAAAAATTACAATGATTAACTTTAAGTTTAACTATTAATTAGTTTAATATTGACTTTTAAAATTGGTTATTTTTAAATTTTATATTGATTATCAAAATTAATATAAATGTTATTGAGTTAGAAAGTATAAAATGTTTTATATTGGTTAACCAAGGTAGAATATATTGATGTACATAAATTATATAGCTTTTCTTTATCAATGTGAACGTGTCACATTTTCCACCTATTAATCTATATAGTTGATGCATATAAATTAAATTATATATTTTTGTATCATAACTTTGTTAAGTATATACATTTGCGAGTATTCTCATAGTACTTTTACTCACCGTATACAATCATAAAAACTTATTCACTTGTTTTTTTTTATAAAATATAACATATTAATGTTAACTATGTCCCTACCATAAACTTGCGGTGGTAATTCTAAACATACATAAATTCATCTAGATTTTTATGAATATTTACATTATTCTTATTTTCTCTTTAATATTCAAAAGTATGTCAATTATATTATCACAAACATTTTTGTTTATAAAAGAATATAATTTTTTTTCAAAATATTCTTTTGGCCAAAGTTTTTTTGTTTTTTTCAAGTATACTACATTATTATATCTAACCTAGTCTTGCACTTGTTAATTAGTTAAGGGGTTGTTCAGTAATTTCTATATTTTTATATTCATTAAAAAGAAAAAATTTATCTACTATATTAGAGATTGCATTATCGAAAATTTTGATAATCAATGTAAAAAGTACTTTTTTTTTTTCATATTTGGACATTCTTTACGTACAAGACAAATCATGATATCTTTAAATATTATAATTATTCAAATTCTCATATGTTCAAAAGTTATTAATAATACAAGATGATAAGGACGCAAATTAGAATTTTTTTCTGAATCAATAAAAAATATCAAATCTTTCCTTCTAAAATAATCTCAAGTCCTCTATCAATAAAGTTAAATAAAAAAATGTGTCTTGGTCATGATATCATTAAAGATATTATCATATAATTTTCCTTAATATATAATTAGTAATGAAAGTTATAAATTGCAAGAAAATGGATTGTGAATTATGATTGTTGCTTAAGTAATAAAGATTTATTTAATCTGTTATTAGGTCAGACTTATGGTTTTTTAAATTATTTTTAAATAGAACTAATTTTTTCGATCGTCAGGTCAATTTCATGGTGTAACAAATTCAAACATTTTCTTTCTTTCATGTGTTCACGGTATCATTAACATTTTAGAAAAAGCTTAAATCTTAGAATGATAGGAAGATATCAATACTACAAAGGTTAACATGTGAAACTTGTACGAATTGGATACAAATACTACTTTGAATCATTTTTTTAAGATATTATTACATGTACATGCTTGTTAAAAACATTCTTTGCTAACCTCGTGAATCATGTCTTTCAATCAATAATTCCAAAGCTTATCATAATGTTGAGACTGAAACACACTTGAAATGTTTAATAATTCATATGTCAAGTCTATATTGCATAAATCTTAAAAAAATTGTCTTAAAAAAGATGTTTGAAATAAAATGTTAACTTTAGAAGAGGGATTGAATAGAATTTATAAAAGCATTTTCAAAAACTTTTCACAATAAGTCTTTAGACATTGTATAGAGGTCATCTAATAGTTTATAAAATGTTTGCAATATTCCATAAAGGTATATAAAATTGCCAAGGGCTTACACACTTTTGTTTTAATATTGGTTCACTCCATCCTAAGCTATATTTAGTTTTATTCAGAATTTACTAATCAATCAATTATTACAAGTATTCTCTTTTCCACTTTTGGCTTACAATGAGTACACAAAGTCAATCATAATTATCTATTTATTGTTCTTTGAGATAAAACACGAATACACAATACTACTTTTAACTAAGTACAAAATGTCATTCTTGATTAAGTTCATAACAACACTCTTAACAAACATTAAAATTTGTTTCAAGGGTTTATATATGTATTTTCTCGTAAGAAAGATACAAAATATAAATATTTATTACTCTAAAGACTAACTTTACACAAGTTAACTTTACACAAGTGAAGGATTTACATATATAATTCTCTCTTAAATTGTATAATAGATTTTCTTTTAACCTAGTATTTAGAGGTTTTTTTATCTTTCTTTATATAGTGTTTGAAATAAGCTGTGTATGTTGTATTATATTGACATAGTATCAATATTTTTTTAAATACAAAATTTTTTAATATTATTTTTGAATTACTAAATATTCTTATATTGTAAATGTTATTTTAAATTGTTAAATGTTTAAAAGTTAATTTTCAATTTCAATAGAAATTAATATTGAAAATTAAATTTGTTTATCCTATTATTGTAATTTAAGGAGATTACACACAACTGAATGTCTTTTTTTAAATTATAAATGAGTATAAATTATAGTTATCTTGTATCTTATAATGATGATTTAATATGTTGTTTACACTTGCATATGTATTATTTAACTATAATTCTTATAATTCTTGATTTAAAATTCTAAGAAAATATGAGTAGTAATCTTTTGAATTAATTGTTGATTAAAATAAATTCAAAATAACAAATTATTTGGAAATTTTTTTACTATATTGATTATTTCGGTTCTTAAAGCCTAAATTATGAGATAGCCCATTAAAACATTTTAGAATTTTAACAAAAAAATCTAAAAGTGATTCTTAAAACTAATTACTCAATATATTAAGATTAATTAAAACATTCACTTATATGTGATCAACTAAAAATATTTATTAGTTAATATGAATATTAACATATTGCTTGCTTGTAGCATATTAGTGCTCCAATATTTGTTATTTATAAGGAACCAAGAATATTCTTAAATTTTATGGACAAGGCATTATATTAATTTCAGAATATGTTGCATAAATATTTGATGAAAGGTGGTATTTATTATACTCATAAATAATTGAGAGTAAAAAAATTTCAATGTTATAAATGTACTCGTACAATTGTTTGCCAACAAAGGAAAATCACACCTATTCTTTAGTTAGGAATTTTTTGTTAATAGAAGTTTGACCACTGATTTCTTATAGATATGATACTCTTAGTTGTCCCTTTAGAAAATTAGAAGACATAGTACACATACCAAATTAAAGAATTATTTATACCTAAATTTTGTTCATGCCGAGAAAATATTTGTCTGGTCTAAATTAAGAATTTGAAATTTAACAAATTTAAATGAAGAATTATACAAATAAACTATGTATAAAATAAAATAATTCAAATTTCTAAAATTTTAGAATTTTTCGTCCACACATAACCTCCACTATGTATAAAATTAGGATTCTGGGAATTAATTAGAATCTTTGCAACTAATTGTCTTTATCTTCAATTCATTTGAATCCATATTTCCACCAACTTCATCTATCCAAATCTCATAAGAATATCTGATGTTTGGTAATATCTAATTAGTCCTTTGCTACGGTGTTTGGCTTCAAATCCTTAAGTGTATTTAAAAACATTTCTCCTTGTTTAATGCCTTTGAAAAGGAACTTAACCTATACTTAAGGTACCTAATGGCATGGATCATAGGAACAAAATTGTGTGCTAATCTTTAAAATATAGTAGATGATTCTTAAGTAAAATCATCTAGGAAATTAGGGTTCTAATATAGGATCAAAGGATTAAGAGATCTTACCTATATGTTTTCCACTTTGAGTCATGGTGTTTCATGTGTCTTTGAATCTTGAACAAAGCTCAAATGTTTTGTTTAGTTAGATTTTCATTTTTTTTACTAACTACTCACAGTGACAATCTTTCATTATTAAATTTGCTTAACCTACACATGTTACTCAATTAAGCCTCTATTGATATACAAGTCATAATATTCATTCACAACAACATCAAGTTCTTTCTTCCATCATAAACAAACATTTGAAGGTTTTGTTTAGTCCACCACATCAACAAGTTGGTGCACAACTTACTCAATAATTAATTAATGCAGAGAAATAAACTATACTCTCTTTTTAAAGATTGTTTTGTATTTTAAAATAAAGGTATATTTAAATATTTTTAAAAATAATTATATTTTTATTATTATAAATTAACAGCACTAAATTGTTGAGACTTATAGATTTTGAAAGCATATAAAATATATTATGTGGAGGAACTTATGATTTATTTTATTCAGTATGTGTATAGAATAAAATGTAAAATATCAAATATTAATAATATTTCAATCCTAAATTTTTAAATTTAAATAATAAATAAATTTACTTTACTCTTTATATAAAAGATATTTTTTAAAAAACTGAAATATCTTCAAAAAATAATTTAAATGAAAGATATTAACAAATATTCTCACAGAAACAACTATGTACTGTTCATGTTTTTATTTTCATTTTAAATTATAAAAACAAGAATAATTATATTTTTAATTTATTTCAAAATATATTCTAAAATTAAATTTACTAACTTAAGTTTTTAGTTTCTCATCTAAAATTTTATTTTCTTATTGTAATATGAAAAAAAGTTCTTCAAGTTTATTTTACAAAATAATTTCCAAACATTGAAAACACAATACAACAAACTCTAACATAACCTTTACCATGATGTGTTTGTGTTATTTTTTGTTTTGCTTTTCATGTCTAAAATAAAATATTTTGAAAAAAAAAAATCTAATATTGATCTTCATGTGACCCAGTTTCATTTTTGAAACACTCAATCAAACACACATATAATCTAATTAAGAAGAGTTATAGTAGTACATGATGCCAATCAAATTTGATCCTTTTCAATGAATTTGAATCCATAATAGAACATGTGTTTAAAGATTGTGTTTCTCTGATTGTGGTAATTAAAGATTGACTAAGCAAACAAAGAGAGGCATTGAGTGATGAACATTATGAGTGAACAACTTAATCAATCTAGTGTTCAATTGATTGGCAAAAAGGTTTTGAAGTTGAGTATCAAATCCATGATAAGAAGATTGTGTGATGCCTTGGCCCAAAAAGTTAGAAATGATTATTCTTTGCAGACAAATGGAAGTTCAGAGGACAAACAAAACAAGTGGTGGAGGCATGGCCACTTCTTGTGGTCCTCAATTCCCTCTTCTCTCTATTTTCTCATCTTCACATCTCCAACTACCCTCCCACTTCTCCCACTTTCAGTCCCTTTCGCACAACCCATTTCACTTCCTTCCATGCCAATTTTGCCCCCACCCACATATTCAGTAAAATTAATTTCTTTTAATCTAATTCAAAAATTTCAAAAATATATCTGAAAAATTCTTATTTATAGTAAACATGAAATCTTTTAACACATCTCTCTTATGCTGTTGAGAGATTCCAATTTATATATAAGATTATATATTTAAAGGTGGTACGATAAGTTCAGAAATCATTTTAAAAAATAAACTTTAAATTTAATTTAATTTTACAAAATTAATTTATAAAATAAGATTTGTATTTAGTTATAAACTATTAAAATGATTTATCTATCGTCGATGCCGATTTCTAATACAACACTGATATTACGAGTAATAATAACGATTAGATCTGAATTTCATTGTGTGATCAATAAACATTGAAGATATTTTTATCTTTTTGTCAGATTGGATAAATTACAGAAGGCATTATTTCAAGATTCAGCCCAGCATATTATTTTTGGGAAGCATATTAATTCTGCAACAATGATTTTTGAGATTACAAGGTACAGTTCATCTAGAGGATGAAATCTCCAAGTTCATCAAAATATTTAAAAGTGTCACTGTAACAGTCTAGAAGATTACAAGGTACAAGTTTTCGTACCGCTGCTTGAACCAATGTTGTACACAGTTGAATTTGTTAACTCAATTTAGACCAACTGCATTTGACTTCAGGGCACTAACCAAAACCGATGAGAATAGAAGAAAACCAATTATTGTTCATAATTCACCTTTTGAGTACAACTTTTTAAGACAATGCAGGGTCATTGTCTCATCAACTAAGTCCACTAAAGAATGCTAAGCAAAAGATGGCTATATATGAAATGGATGTTGAAAAAGATTATGACAAACTCAAAAGGAGATGCAATTTTAGTATTCTATTAGAGATCAACATTGCCAAGCAAATTCCCTACTAAAGTTGATCTTCACTTGAGTAACTTCTTCAGAATCCTTAACAATGGCTAGATCCTAGTGGCAGCTTCCTTCTTATGGCCCAGTTGCAGAAAGACCCTTTAACATCTCTTCCTAATACTTCATGTCTAAGGATATTCTTTTTACATATTTTCCCTGATGCAGTTAATGATAATGAACAAAGGTTGCTGGCTAAGATATCAAACGGAAAAATCAAATGAGTTTTTCCTCCTTTTTGTAGTTCACCCTTGAAATAAATTCAAGTGACATTGTCATAGCCTCAGTAAAATTTACAAAATTCTTATGACATAGTACAATCTCCCACCAATGAATGCAAGATGTTAAAAACAATAGTTAAAGCAGTTAGAATAGTTACTGATTGCAAAAGAAAAATGACATTAAGAGGTCATTCAGTCAGATAATACTAGTCCTTCAAAGATATTCAAAATACTGTAACCTTCTTACAAGCCAAATGTCAATGGCTAAAGTTTTAATAGTTTTAAGTCAGTCACTGCTGTTTTTATGCCAAAACAAATAACAGAAGCACAAGCAGCCTTTACACATTTCCAACACCAAGAGGCACTTTGACTTTGGCCTTAGGTGTCTGCTAAGTTTATTTATGTAGCCAGCTAAATACTTAGCTTAGCTCAAAGCATCCATCCAGGAATAAAACCGTTCACTTGTTGAGCTTGAGTTGTGCCAGTTAGCTGATCTGAGGCTTCAGGGTTGTACCTGTAGTCAGAACTGCATCAAGGAACAGGCATTAAAATACAATTCAAAATCACCCTCAATACAGAAGTACAAGAAACTGGTTATATATTACCCTATCTGCAATGTTGGATTGCACTCCAAAGGCTGGAAGAAGCCTTGAGAGTGAGCATTCGGAGTACCATAAGGCATACTTTGATCGCCAGCTTCCCATGTTTGCCTATACTGGTTTCTTGAATTGATTTCATCCAGCTGCCAACATAGGAGTCATGAACCAAATCATCATTGGAGGAGATTAATGTGAATTGAAGAAAGATACAAGGTTGCCACTTTCATTAAACACTTCTGAATAGAGTTTCCATATTGTAAAATATTAGAAACAAGTGCACAATCACATTATGCAACAGAACAACAACAATAGTATCAATGCATAAGGATTTTATTATTTTTTGTGGAGAAATTCATTTCTGAATTCACTTCTTAGACTAATCCTAAGGATTATTTGCTAGAACATTTTAACTTCCAAATATCCAATTCCAATCTGATTGGTCAAGATGTAGATGGAAGGTTGTACTTCTAAATGGATTTATATGAACAAATATAAGCAAAATTTGTAACACAAAGACAGATGTATGTCTTCTACAAATTTATTTTGCAAGAACCAAGCACGAGGGATGCTATATTTCCCATCTTGCTTGTTGTAGGATGAACTTTATGGATGGTGTTTAATGTTACCTTCATGGTTAAAGCTCTGTTTGCTTCTACCAACATCTGCTCCTGTATGCAAACAATAGCTTGAAGTGTTAGCCAAACATAAAGTTTCTTTGTTATATAGCTATGCTGAAACTATATACCTTATTTTGAAGATCAGCTAACTGGTCCAGCATGAATTGAGTCTGCAAAATAATGTTCCAGATAGTGTCAGATAATTAGTAATCAGCTTTTTCCACAAGGGAACATAAGAATCTTCAATTAGCTTTTCCAACCATATGTATAACATGTCCCAAGTTTACCTTGTATAGAACATAAAAGGTTATATCCTACAGAAAGATGGGGAAAAACTACATTTTGTGGAGTGGCTAGGGGTAATGCTATAGCATAAGTATCATATTAATGATATTTCTGTTATAAATTTCTGAAAAGTTAACACTGATATTTTATTTTATTACCTTTGTGGACCTCACTTGCTTGAGAGAAGAATCTAGTTGCCTCTCAAGCTGTTCAAGTTCTTTGGTATTTAATGGGCCCAAGTCTTCACCAAGAAGGTTTCTGCAGCATGGAACAAGTACATGGTCTTAATGAAAACACTACTGATGCAATGGTAAACCATTTTTGAAAAGTATGACAAATTTAATGATCATAACTAACTGAATTGAAGAAAATTTTCTCAAACCTTAACCCACAAAAAATAAAATAGTAAAGGCCAAGTTATTGGTTTTTTTCAGTACTAAATTTAAAAGGACTTCTACAAAATACTTTCACATGAAATTCACCTTTGTGTCCTCTGAAGAGATTCAAATCTTCCTTTCAGCTTCAAGTACTCACGGTAGCTGCTCTGCTACAAAAGCAAATGACAAATGAAGAATAACAAAGTGGCTTGCATTATTTAATGGAAAAGATAATTACATAATATATATCTTCATGGCAATCAAAGTTCTTGCAATTAACAAGACTTTTAAGAGATGTTATTTCTGTAATGTTACTACCTTCATCCTATAACAATGGTAGTTTAAAGTTTTTTCATACTATTAAGAATAACAATAAACATATTATTTAGTAAAATAATTTTACTAAAATAATCTCTTTCTTGAAAAATGCATTACTTTCATATGTAATAAATGCATATATTCTCTCAATGGATATTTAGAAACAAATTAAGAGAAAAAAGATTAGTGCTTTAATTTTAAAGCCTAAACTGCTGTTATTTTGGAACAAAAAGTATTAAACAACGAGTTTCATACCTCAAGCTCTTTTGCAGGTTTGCTGACTTCCACTGCACCATAGCTGCACTTTTGGTACCTTTCAAGAGTTTTGAGCATGCTGCAGATTGAAGAAAGAAAGGAAGAACTAGTAAAATTGATGATCGTGTATGAATAGCCATACAACACTACTTAATTATAGCAGCATGAGCATATATTATACTATATATTATATTATTCATCTAAATCACACTTACCTTTGACGTTCCAAGATGAATAAAAACAAATAAAATGGTTTCATAAAAATCTACAATTTTCTAACTAGTTTCCTAAACTAATATACATGAAGTAGTTCATAGAGGAGCTAATGAGATGCAATATAATAAGGCTGCACAAAACATACATGCAATGGCCTAGAACAATTAGGCTGGTGTAGAAGCGAGTGGTGATTAATGGTCTATCTACATGACTCTAATGAACTAGTAAAGCACTTGTGCTATATACTACTATCTATTATATCAGGACCTTGATTTCTAGGGCAAATTTTGAAGAAAAATACAAGTTCACACAATAATATCACTGCAAAATTTCCCCTCTCAGTTAAAAAATTGTATATAGAATTGAGTATAATCTGCTGATAAAAAAAAACAAGTTTCTGAATGTTCAGCACTATTTTCCCTGTACTGATTCACTTGATCTTAGTAGCAATACAATGGGAAGTTAGAATATCAAACTAGTGAGAACTTGAAAGAAATAGGCATATACTTTTATGGGCAACTTTATAAAATTAGAAGATAAATATAGAACACATGTATTTTTAAAAGTATAATTTATTCATTTTATGGTCAACATGCTAAAACAAGAGAGAATATACCTCTAAAGCCCTAGACATGAAGAATTATATTTACACCTTGTAGTTACACTTAAACCCAAATTCATGCATGCACCTGCACTTCTTAATGGGTTGTGTCAAAACTTAACAAAAGCATAAATAGCATTACTTATACAATAGCTACTGTTGGATAGTATGATTTAGAGGCAGGTTAAACAAAATTTAAAAAAAAAAAAGTTATTATTGCAATATTGCTGTGAATTAGTCTCTAATTGCCAATCAATAGGGTTATATCCAAAGTTATGGAGACTTTTTGTTTGGTCAATTTTATCTTTATCAACTCATACTATTTAACCTTTAATCCCCTACCTTAAGTTGAGACACAAATCTGAATCCTTCATACTTACTTTAATAGCAGTCAAGCAATATAATCACATTGATGACAAAATAGCCTTTAAAATTAATCTGTTGTGCAGTTGTCCACATAAATTATCTAATACTATGAAAAAACACAGTAGGTGTGAGAATTTATTTCAATAACAGATCATTCTTAATGTCTAAAATTCCCCAAGAGAGGATAGAGAAATCAACAAAAATTAAGAGAAGACAATAACATGGTTTCATTTACTGTCATTAAATGTTCAGCATAACAAACTTTAACTTCAATGAGATAGACTCATAACCTCATATTTGTCCCATCAATTTTCAGTACTAATAAATTCATTAGTGAAGTACTTGACTTTAATAGTAAGGTATAATACAAATCTGTAAAAAGTTTCAACCAAATTAATAAACACTAATTAAAGGTGGTAGAGAAGAAAGTATAATTACTTAACATAAAGTGCAGAAAAGAAAATAGAAATTTTACATGGAAAATACTAAAAAGTCACATTATATATTTATATATATGGTTAGATAAATAGATATAATAATAATGTTCCTCTTTATAAGAAAAATAAATAACTATTAAATGCAGAAATTTCAGGGAAAAGGTTCCGTACACTGATAAACAGTGGTAAGGTGATGAAATAAAACACCCTTTATTGCTTTCCAAATGTCCAACTATTTGTTTTAGAGTGAACATATAGTGTTTATTTCTTTTTGGTGCAGCACACTGGATGCTCACATTCTGTCCTTGTTTCATTGGACTTAAGATGTGTTCAAGTTGTCACAGAACTTCATTTCAGGACAATCAAGTACTGCTGCTAATACATCTTGGTCAACAGCTAACATACATAGATATAACCAAACTTTTAAGGAAAAAAACAAACAAAATCAGCTTATAATATGAAAAAACACAGATCTATTAGCCTTCTTGGCTAGTAAAAAGAGTCCAAGTAGGAAAAGAAATCACATTCAATTAAGAAGAAACCCCTCAAAGCATGAGGGGTAAGAGAAAACATAAAAGGTAATCCATCAACAAAATCCACCAAAAGTTTCCGTACAGGAAAACAAAAGATCACTTATTTTTCAGATCATGAACTGCATCACCAGATCTCACAAGCTTACATTCAAAAGACCAAACGAAAGTTGAAAGATTGATTAATTACTTCAACTCAGCCTCATTGGAAAGAGATGAAAAAATAAAAGTAGGAAAGAGAAACATGAAAGTTCTTCTCAGGCCAGCAGAACTCACAGAATCCGCAAAGAAATAAGATTCAATGATGGAATATTAAAAAACAAGGAAAAATAAATGAAAAATACTAATCTTCTCAAACATAATTAAACCAAAGGGGAGCCAAACAATCTTATATGTATGTATCTGCACATACAAACATAAATATATGAAAGAAAGATGAAACTCGTTAAATTTGAGATAAGTATGAGTTCAAAAACGCAAAAAAAACACATACCTTGAACTGCTACAAAATTCATAAAGCTTGCCACGGGAAGAAAAGATGATAAGGGCAACCTCAGCATCACAGAGAACAGAAAGCTCATAGGCTTTCTTGAGAAGGCCATTTCTCCTCTTCGCAAACGTTACCTGCCTGTTTATCTTGTTCTCTATCCTTTTCAGTTCCACTCTTCCCCTCCCCATATTTTCCCACTAAATTGTTATCAATATTAATACTATTATTGTGTTATTCTATTCCCCACTCTTATTCAAAATTTACCCTTTTCTTATTTATTGGTTTATTTCTTCTTTCATACGTACAGTTTCTATTTTTTCCACCCCTTCCTTCTCTTAGGTACCTGTTGAACCTTCTTTTCTGGGTCAGTACCCAAGTGCAGCCAAATTTGTGAAAAACAAGAGAGTTCTGAAGTTCAAAACTTGGAACCCTAGAGAGAGGAAAAATTAAGAGAGAGAAAGATAACAAAGCAAACAACAACCCAATACTTGTAAGTGTTTATCTCTCTTTACTAAGCATTTTTCATCCTCAAATGTTCTCTTTTTTCTTTTCTCTTTTATCTTCTTCCAATCTCCACCATAAAATGGAGTGCAGCTTAGGGTTGGTCTGAGTTTCCTGTTTCATACAAGTTTCTTTTTATCGTGCTTTACTCGGTTATGGTATTTTTGGCAAAAACAGTTCTCCCAGTCGCGCCCTCTGCACGTGATAAACACGCGCTGTTAGGCTCCGCCATGTTGGGAACTCGCGTGTGCCTCACGGGCGCGTGGCGACAGCTGTCGTAGGTGTGAGTTGTTATTATGAAAAATGAGTAATTTTTCATTGTATTAACTTAAGTAGAGCAGAGCAAGAACGTCGTCAGATACCTTAAAGTGGACCCTCCACGTGTCAATTTGTCAGTGGCTTCCGTTTTATAGCATGCACGGGAATTTAGTGTTCAGATATACGCAGGATGATAATAACAATAATAATATTTAGATAGATGATTATTATATTGTATATTAATATTTATTCACCATCAAAAGTTTTTTTATAATTCTAAAATTTTATAAAAATTATTAAAAATCTGTAGAAAATTCAATTGTGTAAATTTTTATAGAAAATTTAAACAAAGTTCTAATAATGTAATGCATATTTGGTTTCTATTGAATACATCAAAAAGCAGGTTTATGATTTCATGTTTAACTTGTAATTATTTTAAATGGCTTGTTTTTAACATTCATTTCAAATATCAAACTAAACACACAATAATAGGATGAAATTATTCCAATAATAGTTTTTGCAAAGTTGCTTTTTTGTTTTTATTTAATAATACATCAACAGATAATTTATTTTCAATATATATATATATATACAAATTTATTGAATTTTAAAATAAATGTCTTAATGAAATCTTTTGACAGATTTACTATAATTAATTTTGAAAATTTATAAGCAAAACCATGTTCAATAAATATTATTCATTTTGTACCAAAAAATATTCTTAATTTTTTGTTAAAAATATAAGAACGCGTTAAAAAATATAAATGAAGTATAAATTATATTTTTTCATATTAGCTATTTCATCTATACTTTTTATCTTAAAATTTAATCAAAATTATTAGAATTTTACATACTCGAGAGTAAGTTTGTCCCTTAACTAGCACTTGACTTCATCAAAATATCAAATATTTGTCTCTCCACTTTGAGATATATGTTATTTTAAGCAAAACAAAAAATATATTTAGACGTGAGTTTAAAAATCGTTTTGACTCCTGAAACAATAATTTCTTTCTTCTAATTTTTTTTGCTTTCGAGTTTGAAATGTGTATGAAAACATTAAAGTATATTCTCAATTTTAATTCAAACATGATGTGAATTATTTTTTTGGGTTAAATCTGATCTTTTTAGTTTTCTTTTATTTATATTATTCAAATGCACTTTAATAAATACATTTAAAAAAAATAATCGCTATTTTATCGATGGTCAACTTTATTAACGATTCATTTATGCTAAAAAGTTAATTAGTTATACGTAAAATTAATTTGATAGAGTTATACAAACAACTTTAATTTTATTAAAATCACAATTCATAAAGTATGCTTAAATATAAATCACTTTCTTTCAAAATCAATTTTAACTAAAATTAATTATCATAGTCTAAAATAGTCTTTAATAAAATTACCTTATTTCTTATTATATGTTGTGTTCTTTTTTTATCTTTTATTTTAGTTGTGAGTTCTTATGTTACTAGTCTTGCACCTAATAGTGTTATCAAAGGTTAATTCATGATTGTATTCCGTTGTTATTGTCACTAGAATAATTTTGTAAAAAAATTTTAGTGTACTTTAGTCTGATCTTTCACATAAAAAAGTAATTATCCTTGTTACTAGATATAGATTGTAGTAGGGTGAAAATACACGTCTATGAAATTTTGGCAAATGAAAGACTTAGTATTAAGTTTGTCCATTAGTGGGTTACCTCTCTTTTATGAGAACTTATTTGGTGTACTAGTTCATAATTTAAAATTTTTGTTCCATTAGGTAATATTATTCATTGTCAAAAGTGCATAAGCAGATTTTAAAGCCATGATAATAAAATATGACATAGAGAAGTTTAATGAAAATAGTTTCTAATTGTGGAAACTTAAGATGAAGAAATTCTGAAAAAATACAATTATGTAAATGTAATTGAAGAAATACATATAGACATCATGAATCAAAGGTGGAAAACAACTAATGACAAAGCTACCACAAATTTGCATGCAGCAATAGGATATGCAGTTTTATCTAGTATTTTGGAGAAGATTATAATGAAGGAGATTTGTGACACTTTTGATAGTCACTTCACTCAAGAATATTTTTGAAGAAAAAACTCTAAACTTTTTAAATAAGTGAGTCCACATCAATGAAAAATCATATCAATAATCTTAATATATTATTTGTCTAACTTTCAATGACATATTTCAATGGTTTTATCCAATATTATGGAGAAGACTCTGTGAATGAGATTGTGACATTCTCATAGTCACTTCACACAAGAATATTCTTGAAGAGAAAACACTAAACTCTTTAAATGAGTGAGTCCCCATCAATGACAAACCATATCAATAATCTAAATATATTATTTGTCTAACTTTCAATAGTATATTTCAACATAGTTGAAAATGAATGTGCAAAGCTTCTACTTTAGAGTTTATCTTATTCGTATGATCTACTCATTATCAATATAACAAAAAATATTGATGGACACCTACAATTAGAGGATGTTGTTAGAGTTATTCTTAAAGAAGAATTTAGGAGAAAAAAGTAAAGTAAAAACCATGAAAAGTTCAAAGCAAGTAAAGACATTGAAGATTATGAGAGATAGATCAATAGAATGTGGCTCTAGTGGGAAGTTAAAATTATAATAGATCAAAGTCTTTAAGTAAAAAGCATATTAAATGCTACTATTGTAGCAGTAGAGGGCATGCAAAGAAAATTTATTGTCATAAGAAGAATGGATGAAAGAACTTTGAAACATCAACCTCACAAGGTTGTGTTGCAAGTACCTTAGAAGATAAAGATATTCTAGTGAGTAGAGTATTAATTAGCTTTATTGGTGGAAAATAATTACATGATACACGGATAGTGGATTCAGGTGCAACTTGGCACATGACTCCATATTGGGATTAGTTTTACACTTATGAACCTATCTCAAATAGATCTGTGTTCATGGGAAATGATAATATCTTAGAGATTGTTGACGTCATGTCAAAATAAAAATGTATAATGGTGATATATGCACAGTTTAAGAGGTAGAACATGTGAAGGACTTGAAGAAAAATCTATTATATATTGGACAATTAGATGACCTTGGGTATAAGATCCATACCAATAGTTGCATCAACAAGACAAGAAGAATGGTGGTAAAGTGACATTGTAGATTAACTCGTTGACAAAGTTGAGGTCTGAAAATTTTTGTGAAAGACATTATCTTACCTACACAAGTCATAAACACTACACCAACATTAACTTTGTGATCATATAGTCATTATTATTATTATTATTATTATTATAATTATTATTATTATTATTATTATTATTATTATCAACAGCAGTATCAATATTATTAAGTATAATACTAATAATATTAAAATACTAATAATAATAATACTATTAATACATATTAATAATACTATTAATATTATAAATAATTGTGGTATTATTGGAAGTAGTGAAGTAGAATATGAGAAGTCTTACTCTTCCATTGTTCTTCTCTTTCAACATCACAATTATCAAGTGATATGAGGGTAAAGTCCCTAATTATGATTTATTAATGGCTAAACACCCTTTAAGAGTCAAAAATATTTTAGGAACAATTAAAGAAAACATATTTTCCTTTTGAGGTGTCTAATTAATGATAAATCATGCTCACTATAATTGACAAAAGTAGTTCCAACAATATGTCAAGTAAAAGAATGGTAGAGGAGCTTAGCTTATCCATAATAGCTCATAGTCAATCATATAAGCTGCAACGATTAAGTGAAGATAGAGACATATTTGCAAATAAACAATATCTTGTGAGTTTTTCTTTAGGAACATAAACAAATAAGGTTATAGCTAAAGTGATTCCCATAAAAGCTAACCACAACTTCTTGGAAGACCATTTCAATATGAAAAGAAGGTTCACACTATGTTTACTCAAGTATAGGGACCAATATACAATAAGGACCAGATACATCGACAAATAAATGGATTTTTCTTTCAAAAAGACTTTTCATAATAAACTTCCTCAAGCCTAAAGGGTTAGTGTTCGAGCAAATATTCAAGACCCATTTGATACCTTCCAGTGCAATACATCTCAGAATGTTAAACCATTCTAAACAAGTGTATGAGTATTCAAATATATTTAACTCTAATCAATACGATATGTCATGACCGTGGACATCTCAAGATATAATGCCTTGAACTAATAAGTCATGGTATAGACCAGCCTATAATATCTAAGTACATAGATTACCTTAAGGGGCATAGTTGGTATTATTAGCACCCTTAATCACATGACTGCATAGGCTTAAACTAATAAACATATTAATCGACGCATAAATGCATGTAGATAAAAGAAGATACAGGTTCACTCTCCAAGTCCAAAATGACCCAATAGTATAAATAAGTAACTGTAACCTCTGACCATGTCACAAGCTTAATAAAGTCCACATTGAAGAAGGAAACAATCTCAATATTTGTAGATAGACTTTATTATGCATTTAATATACCACAAGGATCCTACTAACTGCGTTAATTTTATTTTTTTTGCAAATATACTCTCCCCTTTGCTCAAACTAACAAAGAGTAAGTCAATATTCTAAGACATTCGAAAAAACAAAAAAGTTTTGTGGAGATCTCATGGACATTGTAATAATTATAAATTATTTTACACTTTCCTTTTAGAATTTTTAAACATATATATGATTTCAAAATAGCTATTAGACCATATAATTTTAAAACTTTAATCCAATATACGTTTTAAGAACCCATCGCGAATCAAATGGTTGGGTTTTGTACCAAAATGGTGTAATTTTATTCATTAATTACAATAATGGGTAAAAGCATTTATATTACTTTCTAAGTAAATCAACAAGGGAGACTACTCTAAATAAGATAAGTTATTGACATGATATAAGATTTTAATAAGTACAAAAATTTAACATTGAAGGCAATTATTTGAATTGAAGTCATCATCAACGTTAAATGTCTTATATTATAATTTTATTGAAAAAATTAAAATAGAAATCATGAATAGAAGTTGTCAATGCTAGCATGATGACTTCAATTCAAAAAATCATAATAAAAGTCATCAACTTGATGGTGACTTTAGTTTAAAAGTATAACTTCAACTTTAAACACTACAAGAAAAAAGCTTTAGAGACCAATTTTTAGCTACCAAATGAAATTGTTGCTAATTGTGACTAAAATAGTCACCAAATTAAATTTTGGTTGCTAAATAATTACAAAATATGAATTTAGGGACCAATTAAGTCAAAATAATTGGTATCTAACATTAGCTACCAAGATTTTAGTGACCTATACCATTAGATTCTAAATTGGTATCTAAATAAGTTAGAGACTAACTTAGAATCTAATTGTGTAGGTCACTAAAATCTTGGTAGCTAAAGTTAGATACCAATATCTTGAATTGGTCACTAAATTCAATCATTACTTCTATTTTATAGTTATTTAGTAACCAAAATCTAATTTGGTGACTGTTTTGGTCACAATTAGCAACAATTTCACTTGATAGCTAAAAATTGGTCTCTAAATAACTTTTTTCTTGTAGTGAAATTTTTATATTTATTGAAATTGTATATCATGTTGACAACTTCTCTTATTTAAAACTGTCTTCTTTACCAACGACTTATCTAAAAATATAATAATTTTTTTTATCCGTTACATTAATATACGAATAAACTTGCACCATTTTTGTGAAAAAATCTCCAATAACTTTTATAACTACACAATCATATTTCAAATATAAGGAGCTATTTTTATAAAGATTTAAAATTAATTTAACTTTTTTTCTTAGTTATATTTTCATCTTGCACATATAAAATAGGAAAATATTAATAGGATAATAATATATTATTCAAAAGTAATTAAGTTTTTTTTACAACTATGACATTGGCACAGATTATCTAGTGATCAATGTAGCTAAAGACCTTAATCAATATAGCTAAGGACCTTAAAGGTCTCTCAGTATCTATGCCTGAACAAAATATGGAAAGAAGAGAAAAATAGAAAAAAAATATAAATAAAAAAACAAAAATTATTATACATTTTAGACCTTTTTTTTTTTCATTAGATAGAATAAATTTGAATCAAAACTACAATGATAATTAATTATAAATAAAAACATAATGGATTATATACATGTATAATTGATAATGATTTTAATACAATAAAAATTATTTTTAATATTATAAATTAGTATTAATAATTTATTAATATTAATACTTTTAAATATAATAAGATAAATAATTAAAATAAAATAATTCAAATTTTATTATTGTATTATTTAATTCATTTTATAATATTTATTTATTGAAATTTTATCATAAGTATTTTAATTTTAATTTATATTTTTAAAAACCATTTTTTACATTAAATTATTTTCAAAATTTTATTTTATAAATATATTTATATAAAAATATTTACTGCATTAATTTAAGTATTTACAAACTTTTCATTCATTTTGCTTAGCTTTAATTTTTTTCCCTGTCAATCCAAACTTTCGTATAGAATACTTTAATTAAATTTCATTTTAGATGATTCTTCAAAAGAGAGTCTATACTTCTAAATAGAACTTTTCGAAAAGAATGATTTGATTTATGTAGTCGAGGTTACCCCAATTTAGAACATTTTTATGTTAGACTAAATTAACTTTATAATATGATTACCTCAATTTAGAGCATTTTTATGTTAGACCAATTGAACTTTATAATATGATTCATGTTATTTACTTTCCAAGTCTAATATGGTTGAATTCTAACTCATCTAATATCATTTAATACTAATTAGTTGAGTTAGAAGTAATAAAACATATTAGTTCATCTTATTTTAACTTGTCTCTTTTCTAGTTTTTCAAAAATAAGTTGGAAGAGACTAATTCTTCATAGTCAAGATAGGTTAAGTTAAAATATACTTATGTAATTTTTTTATAAATCATAATTAATTAATGTCTCTAATTAAATAAATTAAAAGATTTGTTATTTTTAAATATAATTATTTAATTATAATCAACAATTAAAATTTAATTTATAAATATTAATAATTTAAATAATGCAACACAAGCATTATGATTCTTTAAATTATATATATATATATATATATATATATATATATATATATATCTTTATTTTATTAATTTAATTTTAAAATTTTAAACATATAATATAAATTTTAACGAAAAAGTGAGTTAGCACACTCTCTCTGAAGCCACACGCCACTGACAGAAATGTTATTTGAACCCACTTTGGTACCTAGGACAAGTCAACCCTGCCTTGACTAATTCTAATTTTATCTGTATTTTTTACAAGAAAAATGCCATGAATATAATGTTTGGAAATGCAAATAAAGGAGAATTTAACTTGTACTATTTATCTTTTGGTAACTGTCTCTGGCAACCAAATTGAGAAGTTAACACATTTGTGAACTGTGTTATGCAATTTTCCAAGTAATTAAAAGGTGATGATGATTTGTATGTAAAATAAATTAAATTTTAGGTTTCAATGTTATTTAACTCCAACAGGAATAAGATAATCCAACTAAATTTGTGTGTACCATAATCACAATGATTTTAGAATATGAGCTTATTATAAACATCATCCTAACTCTCCATTCCTAGGGTAGATTGGATAATTAACGTTGAACTAACTAAAGTTGGGCAAAAATATGTTTGATTTCAGTTTATAGATTTTTTTGTACAATTAACTAACTATAAATTCCTTTATATATAATGATTAATTGTTATAAAAATCAGCAATTTATCATACTAAGTAATTTATAATTGAATATAACAAAACTAAATTATCACATATTCAAAATTCTTTGCAGAGACCACCTGTATCTGTATTTAGTTAGAATTGGATAAGATCATAATAAATGATTAAATTCTCTAAGATATTAATGCATTTTAGTTAAAGTCCTATGATTTTCGCTCCAATTTTGCATTCAACTTATCAAACACGCATTATGCAAATTTGGCTAATACACAATTAGCATTGATTCAAATTAAGTATTACTAATCTCCATGATGATGAAAACATTAATGATTCAGCACAAAATTAAATTCTTAGGGTTATACTCTTCTAAAATTTACTAATTCACAATGAATGAAATTAGTTAAATTATGGGCTATACATATATATACTAGTGACTAGGAATACCAAGATGGATTTAGAGAAAGTAAAGTAACCTTAGAATAATTTTCTTCATATATATATAATGAGTGAATGACACCAAAATCTGATTAGTCTAATTTATTTCCTATAGCTTAGGGTTTTCACATGTAGCCATTTGAGAAATTGTTTTTGAAACCTAAACCTCTTACCCTATGAAGAAATGCCCAATTTGGATGTGATGAGAAGCCAAAAATGAAAGGTGACTTAGGTTAATTTGGTTGCAAAAAGACCTAAAGTCAAATGAGAAGATTAATTGCACACAGCTAGCTATGGGTGAAGGAATCACCCACTTGTATTTTATGGCAAAGGTGGGAAGTCATGTTAGAATTGGTAGGGTCCCAAATTCCAAAAACAGAAAAAGAAGATGGGTATATTTTATCACATTAAAATCCACCTATATCCAACTAACTTTGTTAAATGTGCTGCATATTTTGTGGCCTTAGAAAGAGTCTCAACTATGCTTATCCCTTCTTTTAATTATCTTTCTTCTCTTTTTCTATTAAAGAAATTCTATAGCGCCTGACTTTTGTCAACACTTAGGTTCAGAAAAGGAAAGTGCGAGTTTTTTTATATATAGACTCACGTGTCTATATTTAGGAAATTGGCTCTCGTTGATTTGTAAAAGATAAAAAATAGGTACCGACGGGTTTAGGATTTGGCCTGCATTCCCCTTAGTTCTTCACCTTTTTTTTTAAAAAAATTGTTACTCTTTTTTAACTTTATTTATATATATTAAAAATGTTGTCAAGTAAATATTTTTTAATTAATTAATTAATATCTTTGACTGAATAAATTGAAATATTTATTATTTTTATATTTTAAATTATTCAATTATATTTAATTATAATTAGAATTTAATTGGTAAGTGTTAATTATTTGACTTTCACTATTTTTTATATTTTATTATCAAATAATGCATTACAAAAGTTATAGTCTTTTGAATTTGTTTTTTATTTTAATTAAAAAAATAGGTAGATGTAAAAGTTCAAAAACTACTATAAATTAATGAGTTGCCATCATGAATCCATAGACATGATGTTTAATCTCATTGATATATAATTCAAACAAATATCTTAAAAATAAATCATTTGTAACATAATTAATGAATTAGTTATAATAAACTAAATTAAACAATGTTTCAAAAGATTTAAGTTATTTATAATTAAATCACTAATATGTTCCTTCTTGGTTCTCTTTTATAATCTCTAACACATTTAACATGTATATGTATGATGGAACCTTCACTATATTTGTACTTATGGTCATAACAACCTCTCTAATAATATATTTATAGGATTGTCGATCACTCACTACAAGTTGCTTCTTTGTCTAAGAACTATGTTTCTGACAATGTTGTTGCAAAATAAACAACAATTTCATTAAGTTACAATTACAAATCTATGCATACATAAATAAAAATTAATAAGATATATATTCTTACCGAAAGATCTAAAATAAGTTTAACAAGATGTTTAAGTTAGACTAAGAATGTTTGAAATACTTGTGTCATAGTAAATACCTCAGTTGTTATGTTCATATATAAAATATATCAAATAATCTTGAGTCATATCATGTTCCTAATATAGTTAGTGTGACCAATTTACAACTAGACATCTATCAAACATTTAAGTAACTTCCCTTACTTGACGACAAGTTATTTCAACTAAACTCCAACAAGTCTTGTTTAACATAAGAAGTACAACCTTACCCACAAAAAACCATAAACATCATATCGAAGATATCATTATGATAAAACTATCAGATATTCTCATCTTTGTCTATCAAACTCCACATTCAATATATCTCCACATTCTATTCTATGTTAGTTTCACTATAGTTGGTTTGGATCTTGAAGAGCATGAATGGTCAACTCTTAATATTAAAAAGAAGGTAAAGAAAGTAGAGAGATAATGATTTATGTAAAATAAAGTTAAAATAATTAAGTTTTTATATTTATAAACTTTTAATATACTCTTAAACATAATTTACTCAGTTCTTACAATGTCAATGACCTAGTATACTCATCTTCATAGTATTGATCGAGTTAAACAAGACAAAATGAAAAGATCAATTTATCTCATTAAATTAATAATGACTAGCAAATCAACATTTTATATTATCCTTAGTAGGTATAAGTATTGACCAACATTATAAAATTTTATAAATAAGAAATTAAATAATTCAAAATTAAATATTTGATATTACTACATTCAATTTTATATTTTTTACTAAATAGCACAGTGGTAAATATTTATTATGTATTAAATCCTATAATGTATATTGTAATAAATAATATTTAAATTGTATAAAATTTCATACACTTGATTTATTTTGTTCGAAATTTTTATTCAATGATTAGATTGATAAAACTTAGTGAAGAAAATTGTGAAATGTCACTAGTGGAAAAAAGTCTTTTTATGATAGGATATCATGGCGGTTAACGCAGATCCGACATAAACAAAAATGCGGTGGCAGTTTTGTCAATGATGAAGACGATATCATGTCGGTTTCTACCCAAAACCGATGTTATATATGTTTGGGAAAGATTTAAAAAAATAGAAATTCTTGAGTTTCAGGAGCACATATAACGTTGGTTCCAAGACTGGAAACCGACAAGATATGTATCTGAAAAAAGAATAAAAAAATTATTTAAATTATTAAATAAAAGAACATATGTAACGTCAGTTCACACATCCATAACCGACGATATATATTCAGCGAAGTTGCACCATTATTTTAAATTGTTTTTCAGCAAAATATTATGTGTTCTTCATTTTTACATATTTTTTAATCTTTCCCATATATACATCACGTCAGTTACATCTTTTCTAACTGACAAGATACGTTAATTTGAGAGCTTTGTCACACAAAAAGGCACAGAAAGAGGGAAAATTTGGGATTTACGGTTAGATATAACGTCCGTTCTAGCTTACGAAACCGTCGTTGGGTTTTGATGATTATATCATGTTAATTCTGGAGGTTTTAACCGACGTGATATCCTTTAATTTTAACACTCTGCCATTGCACCCACTCACTTTCCCCCTTCTCTGTTGCCTCCCTCTCTTCGCGTGCGCGCTGCTCCTCTCCTCCACGTTGCCATTCTCGCCTCCACAGTGCATCCTTGCCTCCAACTCATTTTGCACTCCACATTGCATCCTTTCCTCCAGCTTGATGTTGTCATACTGCATCTTCTCGGTGACCCTTTGCCATCTTCGTTTCTCACTGTTAACGGTATGGTTTTCGTTTGTCTTATATTTTCATTTGCTTTGACTGCTTTTCTTGTTTGATTCACTTAAAGTTTGCGTTCAATGTCTTTGGTAGAGTTCATTTTGCTCCATCTGTGTTCACGGGTCCTCTATGCCTCTTGTCTCTCGTTGTTTTCCTTTGCCCCTCACGTCTCCATTGGTATACAAGAGGTATGTTTTTATTACCTTTGAAATGTTGTATATTTGATTAGAATGTTGGACGTTTATTTTGAATGTTTTTATTAGCTTTGAATGTACTTTGATTGGAATGTTGTATCTCCACTAGTCTATTTTTATTTGTGTTGCACGTTTGGGTACTGAGTCCGAGAATGTTTGATCCTCAACAATTTGTATTTAATTTTGGCATTGTTGTATGATATGAATGCCTTTTGTGTGGTTAGTTATATATGTTGCACATTTTGGTATTGAGTCCAAGGATGTTAGATCCTTGGCAATTTCTTTTTGATTGTTGCATTGTATAGTATATATAAAAAAAAAATTATTCTAGGTAACATGGATCGAAGTTGGATATGTGAACCTTAAATCAGTGATGTGTACGAGAAAGGTGTTGAAGAGTTTTTAGAATTTGCTAAACGGAATGGAGCGACAATAAATAAAAGATATTATTGTTCGTGTGTGAATTGTTTGAATGTGAAAAGACTAGATATTGAGTTTATACGAGAGCATCTTCTATGTGATGGTTTCTTCAAGAATTATACAACGTGGACTTGACATGGTGAAGTTCTGAACTTGCCTAGTGTATCTGAGACTGAATGTCAACATTCTAATACATATTCTAAAGATTGCATGGAAGACATGATTCGTGATGTTAGAGAAGATAGTTTCCACCAAACATATATGTATGATTTGTTGAAAGATGATTCAGTAACATAATTGTATCCCGATTGTTAAAGTTTCCACCAACCGAAGTGGTATCCTTCTTGGTGAAGTGCCCTACAATTTTGTCTTGGTAATATGACATCAGATAATTTTCTTTCCAACCGAAGTGGTACCATACACTACGTCGGGTATTTGTCTTTCCAACCGACGTAATGTTACCATATACTACGTCAATTTTTTTAAGCGACGTAGTGGACCATGTCGCCATTTTCTACGTCGGTTTAAAAATCGATGTTGGAAACCTTCCATGACTAACGTTAAATGTCTTTTTTCCACTGGTGTCTAAAGTTTATGGAAACATATACCTAATGTCAATTTGGATCTTAATCAAGTGTGTTTATTTTTAACAATTAAATTACTAAAGTCTATATTATCTATTACATATTCACAAATGTCACGTCATTATCATAATCAAAATGATTAATTACAAGGCTCGTTAATAATTTTTTTTTCTTCTCTTGTAGCTTTCTTCTCTATTAAGATTATATTATGTTGCTCAAAACTATGAAGGAATATGATTTAGATCCATTCTTATATTAAGTGTCATTTGACTAATTAATTATGTACACATTTGTTAAAAAAATTCTGTATACATTCAAAATAGTATGATAATGTTGAATAGTATAATAGTATGATTTTAAGTTGGAAATTTAAATTAGTGAATAAAATGACATTAAAAAGAATTAATTTCACATTTACCAAATAATTGTTATTATTTTGCTAATTTTTCATTCAATTTAAAAAATATATATAATATTTTTATTACACACACATCATATATAAATATATATATATATATATATATATATATTCTAAACTTATTTTTATGACACGTTAGCTTGTTGTTAAATATTTAATGGATTGGTAAAATGTATAAAACTTAAAAACTATGACAATAAAAAAAAATGAACTAATAAAATTCATAAAATATAATACCTAAACAGTAAAACATTTCTAAACTCGGGACGTTCAGTAAAGGTACCATAAAAAATAGTTTAATTAAAATAAAATAAGACATATACAAAATAAAGATTCGAATAAAAATACGGGTTTTTAAATATAATGAATAAAATTCCAAATAAAATATGAAAAGAAAAACTGAAATGGTGAATAAAAGTTAACAAGGATCAAATTTATAATTTATTGAGAAGAAATCCTAGACTTGTTTGGCACTTATAAAACTGTGAATGTGAATCTCAATTCACTCTTCTTTAAACAGCACACACACATCACTGATTTTGCCTAGCATATATATTTATATTATGGTCCATTTCATACACCAGCACTCTTATGAAAGTAAAGGAGCAAGAGAGTTCTTATAATAACTTTAAAATTGATTTTTCTAAACACTTAATAAGTACACTGATCTAAATAATGTTTTTTGTTATAACATATAATTATCATAAGCATTTAGGAGACTACATTTGCAAAATTATATATCAATAAAATAAATTTTGAAATAAGAAAAGTGTAAGAAAGATTCGTTGAACAGTGGTGTTGGCGTAAGCATGTTATTTATGGTCAAGTATGGGTGAAATTTCCAAAGGGTGCTCAGAATGAACAGATAAAGAAAACTGATACAGTGGGAAATAAAAGAAAGAATAGCGACGTGTCGAGATCTGAATGGCTACACTGTACAGTACCAGGTGACGGAAAGGGGATTGATGGAAAACCCTGCACCATGAAGGACACGTGTCGAGTGGAGAGCGAAGGGTGATAGGAGCATTGGATTTTCCTCGGTGACCTGCTTCGGACGCGTGCCATAGAAACGAATCTCAAAACACTGTGCACTGACTTAACTGGGTAGATTCAACCTCACAGTGTCCAATCATAATTCACTCCTATTTTCTGAATTTGTTTTTAATTGATTAATTAATTAAATAAATAAATAACCAACACTTACCTGTAAATATAGATGGCAAAAAAAAAATAAAAAAAATCCAAAGTATACTTTCATGGGTTTATTTCCTGAAGTAAGACTCAACATTATTTATGGTTGGAATTTGTTGTTAGGGGTGCTGAATTTCCACCTTTAATTGGACTTTATATTTGTGTTCTTTTTTTATCAGAATTTGATTATTAGAAAATCAAATTTTGGGAGATGTTTTATTTATTAATTTATTTTTTGCGGACACTTGTGGTAGTTGTTCCATCCAAAACTACAGTGACTTCTTCAGAATTCGACTTTTGGAGGGGCCAAATGTGGAAGGGAATTTTGAATGATTATTTTAGACAAGGATAGGTGTGGTTCTGCCTTTTTTTTGGAGGAATTTGACTACAATTTTGTGTATTTAAAAAATATAAATTTAAAGTAATATTGTAATTTAGATAGTTAATACTTATTAATTAAGTTATAATTATTAATTATAATTATTTTAATTAAAAATATAAAAATAATAATCGTCTTTATTATTTAATTCAAGATATTATTTAACTAATTACAAATTTATAAAATATTTACATAATTAAATATAATTTTAGTATATATTATTAAAAATAAAATAAAAAATTATAAAAAATTAACAAATTAGTTTGTTAATTTATTCTTTGATAAAGCAAGTTAAAATTTTGAATCCGTTTAATTTAAGAAAGTTAAGCCGTCCGATTCTATTTTTTGGCAACTAATAGCAAAACAAATTAAAATAGGTTAGACTATCGTTTTTTCCACTCCTCCTCTATGTAAACACTTCGTCAAAGATTTTTTTTTTTTCAGTTTTCTTATTTTTTATAATGCTTATATTTTTTCTCCTTTTATATATAATTTTAAACATCATTTATTATTATGGTCACTACCAATCATTTTTTCATAAATAAAATATGCATACATTTGAAATTACATGTTGCAGCAACTCACCCAGTAACATACATAAACCTTCTTAGTCAAGATTAACTAATTAAAGACAACTAGGTTTAGTCAATTTTATTAATAAATATAATCATTTCTGGCTGAACCAATTCAAATGGATATTTTTTACTAATAGAATTCAACATATATTATATAACTATATTTAGAATTATATTATTACCTCTAATTTTTTGTTTAGTAAAAATGAAACGATAAAGATTAAAATTTTAACTACTTATTTATTTATTTATTTTAAAGCTTATTATTTCTCTAAATTCTTTTGCTTCAAATTCTCTTTGTTCTTTTTAAGTTTATGAAACTTTGTAATTTTTTTATCGGATAGCATAATCTAGTTGGTGGTTTCATCTAAATTAATTTTATATGATAATAATTTACTTTTAAAGTAAGTTTCTCATTATTATAAGTATTTTTTTAATTACTTTTTTTGCTTTTATTTGCAAGTATCAAAGGATCTTACATATTTAATCAGTGAAGAATGTTCACGTCAATTTGTCTAATTCATTATCATTGCATTGTTTTATAGGTTTTGAAGGAGAAAAACGACTATTTGGTTAGAAGAATTGAACCACTATAAGAAATATGATGTTTACTTACAAATATTTATGTATGGATTAAAATTCATTTAGACTATCAAAGTATTTATTAGTTGTAATCTTCCAGTATTTACCTCCTCTAATATTAGCAACTGCCTAATATATTTCTCAATAGCCATAAGGTCACTAACAAAATCAACAACAATACAAGTCCTCTTATAATAAACAAATTGTTATACATAATACTTATAATAAACAAATTGTTATACATAATACTTAGATATCTCAATAAAACATATGTTAGGATATTTTTATTGTCGTTGGATTTTTTTTATTATATTTGAATTTCTTTTATTACATTTACATAATATGTAGTTGTTTAGTTAAATGTTGTTTGAATTTTTTTATTGTTATTTGTCTACTTCACTACTGTTTTATTTTATTTCACTCATGTTTACATATAAGGATCTATTAGGAATTTAATCTCAAATCTTAAAAGATGTATTTAGTTACGATATACTATAATTATCTATGGATATGATTTGTATATAATTAATTATGGATATAGTCTTATGTAATACCTATAGATATGGTCTATATATAATTACTTAGAGATCTAATCCATACATAATTATCTAGGAATCCAGTTTGTATGTAATTATCTACTAATCTTACGCAACTATTATACATACGTAACTACTATAGATATTATTCATACCTAATTACTTATAGATCTGATAATACAAAATTACCTACTAATTTTAATATTCATAGGTAATTATTACCTACGAGAGATTTATCTATGATTTTTTTTCATAAATAATTTCAATTTACATACAAATCTTGTATATAACTATTTTTTTTAATAAACTTCTATACAAAAAAATGTTTGAAAGTGTCTATAGTGATGTGTGATGTAAGTATTAGATTAGGATATTTGATAAGATAAACAAATTTATCATGTGATGAAAGTTACTGGAATTTCTAATATCATATTAACTATGAAAAGTTATTAATATTCAATCAGATGCATAAGATATTGTCTAGTTATAAGAGGTTGTTAGATGATAATTTATATTAGAACGAGCAAAATGTCAAAGAAAACATGACCTGTTAGTATTTGATTTTAAGCTTAATAGTGACATTAAAAATATTATTTATATATATATTTTTTGAAGACATGTATAACCTTTAATTTTTTTTTGTAAAAATTATGATATAGTGATTATGATTATATAATAAAATAAATAATTAACTCATTCTTTAGTTTATGAAAATTATGCTCATGCTATAATTGTATTTTGACATAGAAGCATGTGATTTTACATGTACTAGAAATGGAGGAGGCTTATATTTTTTTCTTAAATGTTTACATGGTTTTGTATCATTTTGTTTGATTATATATATTTAGATTATGTGATATACACATAAATTGCATATGTATAAAAAAATTATATATAATTTGTTTGTTTTAATAACTTAAAATTATAATGTTTGAAAATGTTACAATGCGCATAACATTCTACTTTATAAATTAATGGACTTTCTTTAAAAGTATTTTTTATTTGTAATTCTCCAAAAAGTCTCATACTAAGATGAAGAATAATTTATAAACTTATTTTTTCATAATCCATAACAAAATATTTGAAGATAAAATTGTAACCGAGTTACCAAACTTCAAATTGTTTTTATTTATTTAGATTTATCAAAATCTATAAAAATAACAAGAAAATCATTAGAAGCCATAAGCACTAAAACTAATAATTTTCAAACAATTTTAACCCTCAATACACAAAAAAGTTTGAAATGCTTGACTAGAAAAAAAAAAAAGTTGTTGGCATTCCTCTTTAATAAATACAAATTGTGATATAAATTCTTTTACATTATCCATCAACAAAATATTATAAAAGTCAATATCTTGTATAACAATATGCTATTTACATACTAATTAAACAATATATCCTCAATTCATATATCATTGTTTTCATATGTACTCTTTTGTATCACTCATTTCAAACTGTTTTTTTTTATTTTTTTTCTTCTTTCATCTTTCTTATGTTACTCTTTCTTCTTGGTTTTATCTGACTGTAAGTTTGAACCAACTCTATTATCTTGTTCTTATGAGATGCTTAAATATCCCCTAAAACATGGAAGTTTATGTGTTTGCTAAGATACCACTTCCACTACTAGGGAATCACTAGGGACTATACTTCCCTATGCTACATACAGTATTGGAATAGCATCTGCTCCCATTATGACCTAACAAACCACCACAAAGGTCACTTCCCTTAGGTCCACATCCCATGCCAATTTTTCAAAATAAAATTTAGCCAAATCCAATCAATCATACACCTTCAATCTTCAAAACAAATAATTACACCACGTGGGGGCTCTTGCCATTGCTTTTTAGCTGTTTCAGGACCCTCTATGGAGTGTGGTTTCAATGTGTGTGTGACATGGGACAAATAGAAGGAGAAAACAATGTGCATATTTTGATCATTTAGCTTCCACCAATTTCTACCATATTCTTACCCTCCAAATTATACATATACATATTGTACATACATTGGGATGAAATTATACTAGTATACAAATTTGTTAAAATTTACAGGAAAATAATTTGATTGTTAAATTATGATTTTATATAATATAATTATTTTTGTCGAATTTTATTAAAATTAAACATTGACAAATAGTGATAAAATTATTCATATTTTAATATATCTTAAAAAGTATGTCCATATCAATTTAAAAATTTATGTAAAACGATATATTAAATATTTATAGATTAATATAAAACTATATATATATATATATATATATATATATATATAATTTTTTTGTACGAAAAAACTTTTATTTTTAGGTGTGTTTTAGAAAGCATTCAATTAAAAGATTTTGAATAGTGTAACATTTAGTAAAAGTTACATTAATATAAATTCATTTTTATAACATAAATAATATTTAATATGTAAATTATGTCAATATTCATGGTTAAATAGCATATTTATAAAAATTTAATTTATATAGTTTATATATTTTAGTGAAAGTTGTAACACTTCATAATGCCATATTGCAATATTCATGTAGTGAGTTACAAGAAAATGTACATTTATATAGAATTGTTATGTAGCCAAATGAACATGAGTATATGACAAAACCAAGACACTTTTACAAGAAATATGATCAACTTTTAGGTTATTTGATTATTTGAAATTGAGTTAAATTAATATTAGAATTTCTTGGAAAGCTGTTTGATATATGAGAGATGAGAGAAATGAAATTAATGGTAAAAAAAATTATATTATCAATGTATTTTATCTAACAAAACACTGAGAGACATGATGAGAAAACAAATCCAAAATAGTTGATATTTTTATTTATGCAAGACCAAGGGCTATGAAGGACTATGAAGGGGTATTAAGAAAATTAAGCAACTCTCTTTTTCTTTATTAGTACCAAAATAGCTCAAATAAATCTATTAAACCATCTACTAACACAAATGAATAAGGAATGATAATGGAAAAACTCACAATAACAACTAAACATTTAATAGGAAAGAGTCCTAAAAAGATGAATCGAGAAATTAGTGTGATTTAATTAAGTATTAATTATCTTCAATGAAAATCCACAATAAAAAAAATCATTAATAACAGAAATTATAACTTGAAGTTTTTTTTTCTTAGTGAACTTTCAGTTCTCAAAAATCAAACCTAAACTAGTGGAAAAGTCACTTAATGCTAGCACAATTCAACTTGAAATGTCAAATAGATATATTCTCTAATGACAAGGATGTTACAACTTATATAAACTAAATGGTCTAATACTTGCTGGAAAATAGATAGATGAACAGGTAAAAATAAATGATGTTGCACCACTAGATGATCTTGTACAACTAGATACTCTTGAACTATGAGAGAATCTAAGACATCAAGTAATTTACAAAAGCTTATCAAAATTTTACTTAACCTACTCTTACATCCAACGTCTCTCAAATTATATACATTTTCTTTTTAACAAAGAATTATTTTCATGTTCAAGTCTATCTTCATAATTTGTTTTTTTACCTATCTCATATTAATTAAACAACCCCAATTTAGTATTCTCCTCTCCTTTTCATTTTTTATGTGATTTCAACTCTCTACTCATTACAATATAATATAGAAGAAGTATAATCATGGTAAATAATATGATATAATAGTAAGAAAAATAATAATAAACAGAGAAAGATATAATAACATTGGATACTGTTTCTCACAAATATTACATAATAGACTTTCATAAATAAATATAGAATCATTATGAAAAAAATAATCTGACATAAGAGAGTGAATTTTGTGACTTTGGAATAGATGTTCAATACAGAGAAAACTAAACATCAACATTACAAAGTATCTAAATAAGTTTTGATAACTCAATCGGATTATTATCTTTAAATTTAAAAATCTCACTATAAGAAAAATATTATTTAGAAATCAACTTTTAGCTACCAAATGAAATAGTTACCAAATTAGATTTTGGTTGTCAAATAACTATAAAATATAAGTAATGATTGAATTTAGTGATCAATTAAGTCAAATAATTGGTATCTAACATTAGCTACCAAGGTTTTAGTGACCTATACCATTAGATTCTAAATTAGTCTCTAACTTAATTAGATACCGATTTAGAATCTAATGACATAAGTCACTAAAACTTTGGTAGCTAATGTTAGATACCAATTATTTGACTTACTTCGTCACTAAATTTAATCATTACTTCTATTTTGTAGTTATTTAGTAACCAAAATTTAATTTAGTGACTGTTTTGATCACAATTAGCAATCATTTCATTTGGTAGCTAAATATTGGTCTCTAAATATTTTTTTTCTTGTAATGTCTCATCTCCATGAATATGCCAAGTCTGTGTGGTAATAAGGGGCACAAACCAAAGTTACGAAAATTGAAGAAATAAAAAGGGGATAAGAAAAGGAAAAAAAACGGTTTTAATGACTAAAACAACAAAATCTGAAATAAGATAGGAAGAACATAATTGAGATTGTGAAAATTTGAACATAATGATAAAGAAGTTCTCAATATTATTAAAAAACAAGAACAAGTCTCTAGTAAAAAAAGTTGCAATAAAAAACTAGATCAACCATCCATATTCAAATTTTTTATCAACATACACATGTGGTAGGAGTGATAATGTTAAAGTTAATTATTTTTTGTTTAGTGTGAAGTAACAAATTGAAGGGAGAAAAATAAATCTAAAAGAAAAAAATATGTATGACTGATAACCGTCAAATTTCAGTGTTCTCAAATGCATATTTGTGTAAATTGATGTTTCAATTGTTGAGACTAAGCAATTATTATTCTTATATTATCTTTGAATAAATGGAACTATGCATCATCTTCTTTAGACTGATTAAAAGAGAATTTTTTGGAGGATTTTGTGGAAAGAAGAAGTTGAATCTAAAAAGAGAAGACATGTTGAAGCCATGAAGAAAATTTACACAACAACAAGAAGAGGACTATTAGTGATGGGATGCTTAAGCGCAACATTATGATTGAGTTAGAAATCACTAAAAGACAACTAACATAATAACTTAATTTGGGTCAGAGGTATAAAAGGAAAAGAATCTTCATTGAGAAGGAAGCTGGCGGCCACAGTGAATTTTTCTTTGTATGCATGGCTACCATGAGTAGCTAAGTTCATCTTATTTTGGGATTGAATGTAATTTTCTCACACTTATTGTATTCTTATTGTTTATGTTGATAATACATGCTTTATTCAGACTTGTATTCTCTTTGTGTGCTTAATGCTTGGGTCATATGCGCAACTGAAAATCTTAGAACTAACTAGGAAATAATTTTGAGATTTGGAAAGTATTGAGAATACCCATTATTGTGCAATATCAGGGATGGGTCACACCTTAATGGCTGCATTGAGCAACTGTTCTTAATGTGGATTAAAACTCTATGAAAGCTGAGGAAATAGTATCATCAAGATAACCTCCTACTAATATTTCAATGCACCAGGAATCAGGTTGAATGAATTTTATTTGTGTATAAACAAGTATATAATAATGTGTTGTCAATGTTTTCTAGTAAAGAATACAAAATGAGTTAATAAGTTCAATCCCAAAGATAGTTCTCCATAACTACATCAATCCCTATTTACTGTTTCTCTTCTTAACAAACGCAAAATTTATTCTATTCTGCATCAAATCACTAAACACTTCTAGCTTAAGCTAACTTCACTAGCTGAAGCTCAACTGATAACATTCCCTATGATTTTGACACTCTTACTTATTTTATTTATATTACTTTTGATTTGGTATACTTATCAAAATAGGTCAACAATGACAAGAAAAGACCACATCTCAAGCTCTTCCACTATCACAAATAATAGTGATGTGAAAGCTAACTTATGTTTTCATGATTTATCTTGAACAATATAGGTATATAAATGTAGTAACGTTATGCAGAAAATAAAATTAAAATTGAGTTCTACTACTGTCTTTAGACACTTGAATAACTTATTCTATTAAAATTTATGTTAGAAATTCATTGAAATTACATAAAAAAATACATTAATGTCATTCTTTAAAAGAAAACTTCCTATTTTAAATTTATTACCCATACAACTACTCTTTAAAATTTTAAGATATAATTCCCATCAGAAAATTTTGTGACATAATAAAAAATATTCAAATAAGGATGTATCACTGCAAATAAAACCCCTTCTCTCCCATGCTCCTTTACTACTTTGCATTTTGAATAGCACATTCCAAGTTCTTTCTTCTTGTTTTTATTCTTTAGTTTTTTTAACAAAATTGTCATTTCAAAAGAACAAGTACTATAATTTTTTTATGAAAATAATCAAGGAATTAAATGGTTGCATTTAAACAATGGTACTCTTATATCAAATTTTCATTTTGTTTACTCTAACCAAAGATCATAAATTGAATTACAGATTTATATATATTTTTTTGCAACCAACAATACATTTTCCAATTAAATCCTAAATTAATACACATCTCTCTAATCTTTTATTATAAATAAACGTACAATTGAAAAATGTTAACTAGATTTTGAATTTTTAAAACACCAACAGTTTTGAAGTAAAACCAACCCATCAATGAATATGAAATGGTGAGAATAGATTAGATAAAAAACATACTAACCCTTGCACTCTTAGAGATTATCTTTGTTGCCCATGTAAAGTTCACTTGCAATTCCACTTATTCTTTACAACGTTCCATTTCCACCAAACTAATTTTATTTCAGAGAATAAAATTAAGGGGAACCTTCTCAGTGCCCAAAATGCAAGCACTCCTACTATGCTAAAATACATTAAAACCCTCTTGTTGAAAAATGTGTGAATGATTATTAATTCTCCTTCTCCAAAATACTGGGGAATTTCACCAATGTGTCTATATATATTCATTCTCGTCATTCTTCTCATTCTCATTTGGGTTGTAACGCGGTTTTCAATGGAAAGGAAAACCATATCGCACTATTCTTGCTCTCAAAAGATTTTGCTAGTGGGAGAGGGAGATTTTTCATTCTCACTATGTTTGGCTAGGGCATTTGGCACAGCCACAAACATGGTTGCTACCTCTTTGGATTCTAGAGGTACATTTTGAACTATATTGAAATTTAAACATTGTATATGTGATGCATGCAAATTTGCATACATGATATATAATACATTTTGCTGACTAATTCATCTTTTTTAATTAAACACAACAAATTTTTAAGAGTCTTTAGTGACGAAGTATGCAAGAGCATCAGAAAATTTGAATGAACTTGAGGTTCGTGGTTGCACCATTGTGAATGAAGTTGATGCACACAAAATGGCCGAACATCCACTTCTCCGATATCGAAAGTTTGATATGATAATTTATAATTTTCCTCATGCTGATTTCTATGGTCGTGAAGATAATGGCTTCCAAATTGAGTAAGTTACCAAAAACAGTTACTCTATTTAATTGTATATGATGTTTGATATGTAAACATGAGTCTAAGTTTCACATTTAGTAGAAATAAGTAAGTTGAACAACATATAAGAAATAAAACTTATAAATTTAATACTTAAGGTTTTGGATTCAAAATAGTGTCATTTTCTTAGGTTTGACTCTTATTTTATTTTTATTTGATCTTCCTAATGTTTCTCTCCATATCTTTTGGATTATGTGTATTCTACTTAAATGCAGACTTCACAATAACTTAGTGAGAGGATTTTTACAAAATCCTAAATGTATGCTTACTAAATTTGGTAATGTCCATATTACTCACAAGACAAAGTATCCTTACACTTTGTGAGATATCAAGACATTGGCCCTTGGAGAGGGCTTGCTGCTGGTTAAAGAAGTAGACTTTAATAAAGATCTTTATCCTGATTACAATAACAAGAGAGGAGATGGTTCTCGATGTGATGAAAGTTTTCTTATAGGAGAATGTAGTACCTTCAAGTTCATGATATGTTAGATCAAGCAGATCTTTGGCTTCCTTATAAACATAAAAATTGTCATGTGTTTTATTCTAAGCTATAATGAATTTCAATTTAAAATTATATAATTTAAATCTCCATTCCTTTCTCCTCTTATCCACTAATAAACCAAGTGATAGAGTAAACTTCACCGTTAGAAACCTTAAGGTGAGAGTATAATATTAGAAAATTGTAAAAATTAATTCCTAGATGTTTATAAGATGTATGCTCCAGTATTTTATCTTTTCAATAGTGGAAATAAGAATAAATTAATGTTATCTTAAATTTTAAAAGTTAAATATAAATAATAATCTTATAAATATTCAACCGTTAGAAAAAGGTGTAATGAGGATAGGAGTATATAGACAACACATTTTTATTTTTTTTTTGCATAACTTTCTGAATTTGATAGTCATCA
>Ga0209700_102005_pt1 | contig 42142 bp, 15 predicted proteins | sample SiratroredBW_FD_187528 | JGI IMG/M metagenome (GOLD analysis project Ga0209700, IMG submission 187528) | Root nodule microbial communities of legume samples collected from California, USA - Siratro red BW (SPAdes) (version 2) | ecosystem: Host-associated > Plants > Roots > Nodule | place: USA...
ATATATTCTAATGAATATGATCCACGCTATCAAATTAAAAAAAATTTACTTTTTACTTTTTAGTTTTAAGACTAAAGAAAATCAAGGCTCTACTATAAAGAAAAAATTTAGTTCAACATGCTAAGTAATAACTTCAGACTCAACACACAATTAAGACTTCACATGTTAAAAGAGTATCAAACTCATATACAATAAAAGAACCTCAAATTATACATACACCTCAAAATTATCATACTTTTATGGAACACATGAATCCCAAATTCACATGCAACCGAAGAACTTTAAATCCACATATAACTAAAGGACCTTATAATCATATACTACCAAATAACTTCATAATCAAAATACAATACATATTATTCTACTGAAACATTCACTAATATAATATACTATATTTCATATTCGTCAAACTAAGATAATCCAATGTAACTTTCCTTGAAAAATTTAGTCACTCCAACATAATTTTGATTTATACATAAAGTTTAAAACTACTCACAGAAAACTTTGATCATCCAATCGAGAAAATCACTACGACCTTACACTAAGAGAGATTCATCTTTGTTCGTCAAATTTTATATAGACATCTATACCTAGACATGAAAATAACATAACAAGCAACTACCTCAAGAAAGAAAAAAAAAAAACAAAACTTACTATAAACAAAATTCTGAATAATAAATTATCTTCTTATCTGTGCTAGTATCCATAGAACAAACTCGAATCTAAAAAATAATAAACAATTAACTAAATATCATAAAGAAAAAATAGAAAAAAAATAATTTTAGAAATATAATAGTATTTTTTTTAATTATAAGCGCTCCTATACCGCCTAAGGCAAAGAATATATTTTGGGCCCAAAATAAAAATTGGAGGTGTAAAAGTAATATATGAACAATACGCTCCCAATAAAAAAAGTTTCAAATTAATTATTAAAAAATAACAATCGACATAAACTATTATTTTCTATAACCATATTTTGACTATAGATTTTTTTTTATTTGTTAAGATTTAGTATTATAATAACAAGTTAAGTTTAAATTCAAACTTAGAGTAAACACTTCATAATAAAAATATGAAATACTGAAATATAAAAAAAAAATATCATGGATTAGCCAATAGATCAAGAATCCCAATTGCTAAAACAACTCTTATCTAACTTACACCTATAACTAACTTTAATTATAGTGTCTTTTAATATTAAAAGTAATGATTTAATTTTATATTTACCAAATATGACTTAAATATAATTAATAAAAATTATCTATTACCGACTTAGAAATGGATTTAGTAAAATTGAGTTACTTTGTAAGATTATTTTTCTAAAATTCTTTAATTAAACTAGATTAGATTTATAATCGTATTTTAACAATAAATTCGACGTGATCTAATGAACATACACATAAAACTTTATTGTAAAATTACCAGATCATTCATCCTCACATCAGTAAATATTTACGAAATCAATACATTTTCACGGAATTATTATTTAAATTATGTCTTCCTATTATAATATTTATCTTAAGTCTATTAATTATGAATTAGCACAATTTTTTCTTTTCATCCGTTACCTTTTTTTATATATTTTCTTGCAGTTTTATATTAAAGAATAAGTTATAACTAAAAATAAGTAAATATGCGTAGCTTAGTTACATTTTGGGCTCGTAGTAATTAATTTATGTCATGAATATTAATACTCTAATTTAATCACCCCTGTAACAGTTGTACATTTTAAAATTTGATTGGTTGCATGAGTTACAAAATAATTAAAAAAAATAGAATAAAGGTAAAAAAAAAACTAATAAAAAATTACTGTTTATTTCACTCATTAAGTTTAAATTGACATTAAGTTACAATGGTTATTATATTATTTTTTTTCTGAATCCATCCAAAGGAATCTTCCCAAATCCAACACAGGAATAGTGTGTAAACAGTGGGCGTTAACAACTATAGTAGCCCCTTGTAAGTGTTACTCGTCAGAGGTAAACACATATCCAATGGAAGCTACTAGAAGCCCAATCCGTCAAGAAAAGTCTAGACCCGTCATGTAAGTAACTCAGTCGCCTCAGTTAACATAAAACCCGAAGAAAACACTACGCCGCGCTCTCACACCGAAAGAAAATGGACGCTTCCAAACTCAATCAATTGAAGCATTTCGTCGAACAGTGCAAGTCCAACCCTTCCCTCCTCGCCGATCCTTCACTTTCTTTCTTCCGCGACTACCTCGAAAGGTCAATAAATTCAATTCAATCTCATTCCTATCAGCGTCTTCCAACCCACACTTCTATTGACTTACTAACTTTGTGTTGTCTTTGATTTTTCCTTTCAGTCTCGGCGCCAAGCTTCCCCAATCTGCATACTCTCAATCGGTACCCTAGCGTTCTGTTAATACTTGCCGCTACTTTTTTAATTTTCGCGCGTTGTGTGTTAATCTTTGTGTGGTATGTTATGCTTTATGTTGTGTACGGAAGAGGGACGTGGAGAGCGATGAAGACATAGAGGATGTTGCGGAGGAACAAGAGAAGGTGGAAGAAGTAGAGGAAGATGAAATAATTGAATCCGATGTTGAGCTCGAGGGTGAAACGTGCGAGCCTGATGATGATCCTCCACAGAAGGTTTTATTTTATTTTACTTTTTGAATAAACGGAATTAATTTTAGTTGATTTAGGTTGCATTTGGGCTTTTCGTTAAGGCAAATGTGTGTCACGTTTCAGATGGGAGACCCGTCTGTCGAGGTCACTGAAGAGAGTCGCGACGCGTCGCAGATGGCAAAAGTCAAAGCCATGGAAGCTATTTCTGAAGGTATCCTTCATTGTACACTGTATAATGCTGATGCATTTATGTGATTAATTTATTTGTTTTTACATAGCGATTGTTGGGTAGTGGATGGGTCCTTAAGCACTGCACAAGAAATTGAATTACAAACACAATAAAGAAGACAACTGGTCGTATGTATCTGTGTCAGTGATTCTTTGAAGGGACAGAAAATAATTCTATACCGTATGGTATATATAGCAATTTTTGAATGGCTTGGGTTCTGAATTCCTGTTGATGGTGAGGTAGGCAGGAAGGAACCCTGTCGGATTCACTGATGGAAACTTAGTTTTAACTGTATATATGGTAAAATGAAGATTGTATAGTTGTGTGGTTCGTAGGATGTAACTGACAACATTTGTATTGTCTGGATCCATCTCTGAAGTTAGATGCATCGTTGCTTTAGCTATTCCTTATTTTTCAAATTAATGCTATAATATGGAGTTTCATATTTTACATTATCATTTTAAGTTTCTGCGACCTTTTACCAGCTAATAATTACCACATCTTCTCAAAGTGTTTAGGTAGTTCTATAACATGCTATATGAAAACACAACTACACAATGATTTGTGCACATTCTGCTATTAGTCTTCCCATCACAGAGCATCATTTCAAATTCCGTAGCTTCACTTGTGGTGTGGGGAAGCACTCTTCCCTACCTTAGAATGTGGCACCGTAGATAACATAACATGTGGTCATTGTGTCAATGGATGATATTCCGCTCCATTCCTTCTTGCACATTTTACCATCTTTCCTCTATCAAACGTGACTCTCATGACACTTAGGAATTCATGTACGAGGATCCACAATAAGCATGCAAGGAGGAGGAAATGAAAACACAACAATGATAATAATAAGACAAATTAGTAACTCGCCTCTGTCCATGATTTTTGAATGGATAAAAATATTTCATTAACAAAATATGCTACATCTTTTGAACAGTTTAAGTTACAAATTCTCCCACTAATCTCTCTGGCAAATACTCCAATTTTAAGCATCTATAAAGTGTTTAGGCTATTCTCTCTGGTGATATTATTTTAAACTGTAACAGTAATCAGAGAATATTTGACTATGTAACGCAGGTAAGTTGGAGGAGGCAGCTGAGCACTTAACGGAAGCAATTTTACTCAATCCTACCTCTGCCATAATGTATGCAACTAGAGGTATACCTTGATATAATTGTTTATTTTTACATTCTCTAGTTATTTGTTTTTATCATCAAGATAAGGATTCATTCTTAATAGTTTATACATTATTTACAGCCACTGTTTACATCAAAATGAAGAAACCCAATGCTGCAATCCGTGATGCAAATGCTGCTTTGGAGGTTATATTCTCCCCCTTTGTCGCTTAGGCTGACAAACTTACATTCTTGCTTGTATTAAAATAGACCTGTGAATAAAGTGTACATGTTTAATGTTTTTGTTGCATTGTTCTCTGGAAGCCAATGCACTAAATTAAACATGTCTCAAATGTGAGCAAGACAATATCCACTCTAAGATACATAATGGGTTAAGATCTTGATTCTTTTCGATCAAATTATTGCTATATACCCACTTGCTCAATTGACTTATTCATTCAGGGTGACCTTTTTCCCATATGAAATTCATGATTTTGGGAATATTCAAGATCTAAGCGTTTTTTTATCAGGGCCTTAATTAGTTTGGCGGGCTCTGAAAACTAAATATTTCTTGTATGTTGCAAATTAAGTATGACCCTTCTAAAATTTTACCGTATAGCACTCCTGGCTATTTATTTATTTTTTTTGTGCTCCCGCTTCTGCATATGATATGACAACTGGATTGAAGGTTTATGGGTTTCAATAGCATATCCTTGTTCTTCTATGGACCATATTCGTATATTTCTCTTTGGCAATACTTCTACTACTAGTGTGTATCTGACCTGTACGCAAGGATATTTATTTTGTATTGTTTTTCTCCAGATTAATCCTGATTCTGCTAAAGGATACAAGTCACGTGGCATGGCACGAGCAATGCTTGGTCAATGGGAAGAAGCTGCAAAGGATCTTCATGTGGCTTCAAAGTTGGACTACGATGAGGAAATAAATGCTGTACTTAAAAAGGTTTGTTGTCTTGCCCCTTCATATCATTTATCTTCCATTGATAACAGTACAGTAGTTACGCCTCTAGTGTACAACCAGTGCAATCTGTTGTTTATTTATAGTATGGGATGATACCCACGTAAAAGTGATAAGTTTCTTGAAATATATTGATTTACCTGTATGATATACTGTCGTGTCCTTGAAATTTATTTTGTGTCACCGAAAACATTTGTGTGCCTAGGTGGAGCCAAATGCTCACAAGATTGAGGAACATCGTCGTAAGTATGAAAGGCTGCACAAAGAAAGAGAGGAGAAAAGAAAGGAGCGTGAGAGGCAGCGCCGTCGAGCAGAAGCTCAGGTTCCCAATTTTGATTTACACATGCCAAAAACAGAACATACATTAAATTGTAATATCCATGTAATTTAGTTGTTGCTAATCTGCTATGTATTTTTCTAGGCTGCATATGAGAAGGCTAAGAAGCAAGAGCAGTCATCTTCCAGTAGAAATCCTGGAGGCATGCCTGGAGGCTTCCCAGGTGCTGGGGGCATGCCAGGAGGCTTCCCAGGTGCTGGGGGCATGCCAGGAGGCTTCCCAGGTGCAGGGGGTATGCCAGGAGGCTTCCCAGGTGCAGGGGGCATGCCAGGAGCTTTCCCAGGTGCAGGGGGCATGCCAGGAGGCTTCCCAGGTGCAGGGGGCATGCCTGGAGGGGTTCCAGGAAATGTTGATTTTAGCAAGATCTTGAATGTAAGTAAATCTGGACTTCGGATCTGTGTGTTCCTTTAATGTGCTCTAAGAAAAATCTTCTCTTCCTGATCAACATTGGCTTACATGCTTTTCTTATCTTGATGTTGAATGTTCCTTGACATCACTCAGGACCCTGATCTGATGACGGCATTTAGTGATCCAGAGGTTATGGCTGCTCTTCAAGATGGTAATTATCAGTTCCAATGTTGGATTCCATCCTTTTTTCTGTTCTAGTTAATTTATACTTTGCAATCTCACGCGTTTGTCTTTGCATGGTCAGTTTTTGGATTTAAAATCTCAATAATTAATTTTCCATATTATTTGGTTGGGAATTGCCGAGTGTTCTTAGTTGATAGGTCTGAGAAATATACAGTTCCCTGCTCTCCCCCTCTTTTTTCACGCATTCGGTATTTCCTATCCTGTTCGGGCACTAAGACTGAATGAAATTGCTTGACTTGGCTATGGGTTGTGGGAATGAGGCAGTGTACAGGTTATAAATGTGAAAGCAATGAACTCTTTCTATCCTTTACATTTGAATTCATAAGAAACTAAATATCCATTTTAGTTTAACCAGCTCAGGAAATGTCAATGTTCAATAGGAAGTTGGATGATGACCCTGTTACGCTAACTATGTTTAAATGTACCGATTTTTTTTTACTTATTACGTTCATATTTTTAAGTTGGTTGTAGAGAAAACATTTGATTTGCTGGTTATTAACTGATTTTTTTTTTAATTTTTGGGTTCGGTGCAGTTATGAAAAACCCTGCTAATTTGGCCAAGCATCAAGCAAATCCAAAGGTGGCTCCTGTAATTGCGAAAATGATGAGCAAATTTGGAGGTCCCAAGTGAACACTTTTAGATGTTTATTTGAGATCTCAACATTCGAGGCCTGAGCCATCGTGAAGTTGAAGTTTATTGATATTGCATTTTTCATTTTAACAAAATTATCAAACTTTTTACAGTTTGTACGGCCTGTTTCGTAGTTGCTTAGCTCCTGTTGGTAGCCATGTTTACTTGTCAACAATGTAATATTTGTTTTCTTGAGTGAATTTGATTGTTTAAAGTTGATAATTTTGCATTTCAGGAAAAATAAAATAGTGTCCTTGCTTCGTCAAGTGTTTACTGTTTGTTTGGTTTATGCCAGGCAGTGGTTTGAACGTACTTAATTAGTAGCTTCATAAAAAAAATTCGTGTAGAGGTAGATAATGTAATTCCATAAGTGGACAGTTGCCGAAAATTATAAAGATACTACAGATAATAAAATTAACTTATAAGGGCAAAACATCTACTTTTTGTAGAGGTATCAAGTTCTTAACCTTCTAACACATTTTCTTTCGAATGGTTTAGATGAATTTTAATCAACCGTTATGACGTGATACTTCTCTCCCTAGAGCTCAACGTGATGTTTCGACTCCTTGTCCGCTGTGGACATGATCTGTCTAGCATCAAGTTCAAGCAGTTGTGTCTAAAGTACTATGGATAATGCAATCGCTCAAATGGTTATGAATATTGCAGTCTCATTAAGTATTTTTTTACACGATGAATGTGATTTCATATTATCAATTCAATGCAATCAATTGGATGTGTTGGTGGAACCCCTTTTCTTATATTACCTAGTATGTCAAATCATGATGCCCTCATTATCTTTATTTTGTTGCCGTCTATCCAAATTTTCCTTTGAAAACCCTCTTAGGGGGAGACAAGTCTTTATTTTTTAAATTTATAAGATTTTAATTTTAAAATTTGAAATTAAAGATTTGGAAGAAAAAATTGTATGACACTTTTGTTCCCTTTACCTCAGAAGTGGTGGGAAGACTTATTGCTATTACGTTTTTCTTTTAGTAAGTTATGTTTTAAATTATTTTTAATATAAATAAATATATTAAAATAATTATTTTATTTTATTTCATAGATTATGTGGATATTTACACACACACACACACACACATATATATATATATATATATATATATATATATATATATATATATATAAATATATATTCTCTCACCCAATACTTTCATGATAAGTCTCAGGTATTACAAAAATTTTAAATGAAGTATTTAAAACTTTTTAATATTTTGACTTGTAACACAACATACTAAGAAACAAATAAATAAATAAAATGACAAAAAGAATAAAAGTGAAAGGAAAAGAATTATTTTAACAACTATCTTAGTACTACATCAACCTAGTCAATGTCTTGTTCAGAACATGGAAGTATCTGTTTGTTTGAAGTTGGCTCACTCTGTTAACTCCAAGTTGGACCTGTTTTAGCGGAAAATTGGTTCATGAAATGTTGAGGTTTTGAAGCTATTACAGTGCAGAAGCGTTGGGAAACTTGCGTAGAAAGTAACTTTGACATGTTGAAGTGGTGTCATCTCACAGGTAAAGTGTCTAACTCAAACTGGAATAGGGTTTAACGTGACTCTGTTCTATTCTCTAACTTCTTTAAGTCTTTACCAAAATCATAATTTATTATGGGGACTTCCTGCTTCTAGTGGACAGGGTTTTGCCGCTCCAGTTCAGTCATCTGTAAGCAAATGTAAAAACTTCTTATTTCTTTTTAGAATACAATTTCTTCAAATTGCATACCTATATATGTTTGAGTTTTATATGGTTTAAAGTCTTATTCTTAGGATTAATATTCAATTACAATGACAAAATATTCCTAGTGTTGATATTAAATTGTTGCTGAGAATTATTCACGAGTTAGATGTGAGAGAAACGTAGTTTGGTTTTGAGTACTTAAGTTCAGGTATGTGTGGTTGCTCAGGTTTGTGGTCACAGATAATCTAAAACAACCTATAGTGATTTTACAGAGCTAAATATGTTTTTAATTTTTGTAATATTAATTATTTTTTATTATTTTTTGGTGTATTGGTATTTTAGAAAAATAAAAGATATATTATACGAATGAGGTTCAACAGTAATATTTTATTCATTAATTCTGTATGTACATAGCAAAAACGTTACAAGAATTTAAACATTTTAATTCTTTTATTGTATTACGGAAGTTCAATGTGATGCTATGCATCTCTCTTGGTTGATGAAAGAGAAGGCTGAGGCAATGTGTGTTGAATTTGAAAACTTGTCTGACAGTGAAGGAATTTTTTCTTAATTGGAAGGTGTTTAAGGTGAATCGTAGACTATGAATGAGAAGGTGATGAAGGGATTACTTGAAGAATTGTGAGCATGAGGTTTTATGTATGGTGGAAGAGAGAAAAGGAAATTTTGAGTATTGAAGCAGAGTATGTAGCAGTGTTAGTACACAGTGATTGTGTTGTAATGAGCTTTGCTTCTGTCCTCTCATGGGAGGTAGGTAGGTGGTTGGTTCATGGACGGTGACTGTTTATTTTTCTTATTTTTTTTTTCAACAAACATTATTTATTATTATTATTAGTTTCAGAAATAACTAAGAGTTCAAATTTATAAAGTTTTGGGAGTACTAAGAATTATACATCTATAAGAAAATTGAAGTGAGATTAAAAAAATAACAATTTAAAAGAAAAACTAAATTAAATGTTACATCTTTGAAGTAAGAAAGTAAAATTTAATAGAAATATATGACATAATTATCGTTTGAATTAGACTATATTATTTTTTTTTCTTTTATTTCCTTTTTTATATTGTATCAATTCATGAAAAGTTATATTTCAATCTCTTAAAATAAAACCTGTATATTATATTAAATGAATCTTTTGTGAATCTAATAAAACAAACTTAATTAAAAATTTAATGTTTGATAATTCGTTCTTAATTCTTAAACAGGTAATTGCTTTTTGCACGATAAAACTTGTTTTCTGTCTTTAACAAATTCTTAATATACTAATAATATTTTTATTATTTTTATTATTTTTTTTATCAAAATAATTTGTTTAGTCATACCTTAATATAGTTAAGAAAAAAATTAGTAAAGTTCTTCTATGTGGTTCCCTGATCAAACTAGAAGTTACCAAAAAATCATGCATAGCACTGAATAGGGAGTTGCCGAATACACCAGCTACACCTAACATGTGAAATTCCTAGAGATATACATCCGAAAAACTTCCTTGGCCAATAGGATAGATCAAGAAAACAGCAGTAGCGGCCGCAACAGGAGCTGAATATGCGACAGCAATCCAAGGATGCATAATGTATATTAACCAACTTTCTTGATAAATAATAAAAAATAATTTTATAAATACTATGAAATATTTGTATTTTTTTAACCAAGCTAAATTTATTATCATAAAACTAAATAATTAAAAATAATATGTTTAATTGAATTTTTAAAACTAATTATATAATATAAATATTTATAAATATATAATAACAAACTTTCTTGATAAATAATAAAAAATAATTTTATAAATACTATGAAATATTTGTATTTTTTTAACGACGCTGAATTTATTATCATAAAACTAAATAATTAAAAATAATATGTTTAATTGAATTTTTAAAACTGATTGTATAAGTTATAAATATTTTATCAGCAACATATTTCATTTTAATCAACTAATAAAAAATAAAATAAATAATTATTCACATTTATCTTACAAAGAATTACCAATATCATCTTTATTATTGTTAAGAAAAATAAAAGATATATCATATCTTTTAAAAGTATTATACATATAACAAAAATATTGTGAGAGAGAGAAAAAAATTATTTAATAAGTAAATTTTAAAATAAAAATAATAAAAATATTATTAATATATAAAAAATTTGTTAAGTGCATAAAATAATTTGAAGCAACTGCCGTATAAATGGTTTATAATCTTATTTTACATGAGAAAATTATAAAATTATAAGGATTTGTCAATATCTTTTAACTTCAACTAGTTTTACAAATATTAAAAATGTTGTTAGATTTATGTAGTAGTTACGTTATTGTAAAACTATTTTATGAATTGTTTGATTATTGTACACTGGATTAAAGAATTTACAACCATTTTTAAGAGATTGATAGTGCAAAGACACATGGATTTAAAGGAGGTGCATTTTACCATTTTTATAAAACAAGAAATAAGATAATAACTTATTTTCTTTGTATTTTTCTTGTCTTGAAGACAAACTCCTCCAAGTATAAACTTTCATTTTTTATATTATCTATATTGAGGGAGAATTTACTATATTCTATAAATTTTTTATGAAATGACATTTGTTTTTTTTTTCTCTTTTAAGAAAAACATTTATTATACATATATATTCAAATTATTATGTAATTTTACATAATAAAATTTGGTACGTTATACTAATCATATTCAATAATTGATTTATGCCACCTCTTAATAATATATCATTTGTGACTGACAAAAAAAAAATTAAATACTAAACATATTTTAATTTTAACTTTTTAACTCTATATACAATTACATAATATTTTTTTCTCTTTCTCTAAATAATATTTTAAAGTTTTGAAACATAATAATAAAACCTCCTAAAAACTATTTTATTTAAATTTAAATTACGAATATTTAAACATATTTTTTCTAACATTAATTCGTATAATTATGAAATTGTTAACTTTAATCTCTTGTCAATCTCAGTTATAAGTAATGATGAATACGTGTAATGATGTCATTGAGACCAATACTAAAAGTATCATAACTAAAAGCAAATATAACATATGTGTAGATATTAAAAGAAAAAAAGATTGTAGGGATGAAAAATAAAAAATTTAAATATTAATATATTTTTCATCTTTACCTATACTTTAATATTTTCTCTTCTAATGGTTTGAATACTACATTTTTAAATTTTACGAACGGATAACATAGATAGACATAATGTTGAGTCACATGTAACGATTTATAAGAGGTGTTAAATTATCTTTAGTTGAAAATTTTGAAACCTTATCAATTTTAGGTCAAAATTAACCTACCTCATAAAATTCACGACTTAAAGAAGATGGTTATATGTGAATTAATTCATTTTCATATTTAAAATAAAAGAAATATAACTTTAATTTATTAAAACTTTAATATTGGTTGGTTATTTAGATATTCCATGTTATTATACATGCACACATAAAATACCATTAAAATAAATGTTAAAAAGAATGAAACTATAAATTTAGACACAAAATGATGGAGAAGAAAAACACTCGCATTAGGTTAGGTCTAATGTGAGTTTATTCTACCCTATTTAATATGTACATTATGAAAAAGAGATATAAAAAAATTAAAATTGTCTCACAATACTCCAATATTTATATATTAAGATAGCATTTATATTACTCCAATATTTACTTTCCTGCCTATAAAAAAAACTTTTACTTTACGATGACATTATTATAACTTCAAATATTATCGGTAACATTTTCTTAAACAGAAATTAACAACAGATAATTTTTTCTTTTAAATTACAGGAATGAAAATCCATAAAAAAAAAAAAACATAATAACCAAAAACAAAGGAACACTAATATTCCATGACCATAAATATATGCAAGTTATTTTATAAAAAGACTTTTTCAATTCTGATTTAACCGCTATATGATAGATAAACTCTCTCAAAATATTTAAGCTAAATACATATTCAAAACTTTAACCTAACACATATTATGATGTTGACATGTGGATTCATAATGTCTATGCTAACACATCAATTTTTTGTTAAACAAACTTTATATTAATTAAGGAAATCACGTAAGGACAAAAGTGTTTCTTTTTGCTAATATATGATTTGTATTTTTTTTTTTTTGTAATTTTCTTGCAATCAATTTATGTTGAATTTTGAAACTTTAATGGAATGTAGTTTTCTTCTACCGCCGAGATCCATTTGTACACATAAAAGAATCCCAAATCATACTAATTTCCTTATATTGGTGAAAGATTTATTACTTTACATTGAACATGTACTTTGAAGCTTCTCCTTAACTTTTCTTACCACTTATCATCCAACACTCAAATAGATAGTTTGGTCATTTTAAGCCACAAAATTCTCTGCGGTGTGAATTTTTTTTTTGTCGGAGTTGGCTTTGTCCTCTAACTATCAATTACACTAATGAAAATTTGATTCTGGGCACAAATTATTTCTTAGAAACTCTAATCAAAACGAAAAAGAACACTTATCAAGCGTTCATTATCAATTCATAATTGAATATGTCAATTTGGTAAGGCTTGGTCGTCGTCACATGGTGGCATAAAAGAAAGTTTATATTTAAATGTTCATGAATTAAAATGTCACTAAGAGTTTCGTAGATTACGACTAACCTATGAGTCAATTTTTAAAGTAGAAAAACTTATTAAAAAAATAAAATAAAAAATATTTACACAATCTAAATTTACTCTCAAGATGAGTTGAACTTAGGTTAAGTTAACTAACAACAACTCAAGTTGATCAACATGAATTCAGGTTAGGTTGAGTTCAGGTCAAGCTGAAACGAATAATAGTCAAGTCAGGCCAAGTTAAGCTTATCTCAAGTTGTGTTAGTTTAAGTTGAGTAAGGGTTAAGACAACTTAGGTTAGACTGAGTCTAGGTGACACCAAATCCAATTTATACAACTTAAGTTAAATGAGATAACTTATGTCAGACCAACTTGTATTGACCCATGTAGGCCAAGTAAGGTCGTGGACAAGTTAGGTTGGTTATGGCAAAGACCAGGTTTATCCGAGTAAGTCCCAAGTTAAAGATAGGATTGTGTCAAGCCTAGGTCAAGAAGGTGATCGAGGATGTTAAGCTAAGTCTAGGTCAGTCAAGATTAATAAGGTACGAGTTGTATTGAGTTGAATTAAGCCCATGTCAAACCGAGTCAAGTTGGGCTCATGTCGAGCTGAGTCAAGTTAGACCCACGACAATCAAGTCTAGTTGAGCCAATGTCAAGTTAAGTCGATTTGGAGGAACCTTAGACCAAGTTGAGTAGGGCTCACGTTAGGCTAAGTCAAATGGATTCCATGATTATAAAAAACAATATCTCTCTTAATTCACTCAATACAGTTATATAAATTTTTGAAACATTTTCTTACTAAATACTATGAATAATTAATTCATATGCCTAATATGTACATCATGTATACTTAGAAAATAATAATTAATAATCATTTATTCCTTTACTGATAATTATATTGATTTGTTACCGATGTCTAACACAAACAGGTTAAGGTTGATAGGTAATGTCATATTCAACGACAATAATGTTGGCTGTTAAAGAGCAAAAGTAAAGCATGCAACATCAACGGACCTTATTTTAGAAACACTGCAAGTAATTATTTTTGTTTTCAAATTTAGGTAGGTTTTCTAGTATAATTTCAAATTCATGTTGATTTTCAGAATCATCTCCAAAGAAAATATGTTGTAAAATTCGTCCAGCATATCTTTAATTTTATTCTCAATTTTCATTAAAAATAAAAAACAAATTTTCTCTTTGCGAACTTAAACCGAAGGTTTATTTCTTTGTATATATCCCAAATTTTAGCTATTGTTAAGAGTAAGATTCTCAGACGGAATCTTGGTTTAATACCTATGACCGACATCAATATTTAGGTAACAACCTATCCCACACAGTTAATAGCGCATAGTAAACTCGCAAGATAGACCACCAATGACAAATAATATTCATTTAAACGAGTAAGTAAAAAGTTCCAAGGTTATAAAATATTATATACTAGTAATGACATATTATATTGGTTTACTTATCCTTCTTTAGAGTGTCCAAATATATGCAAAAAGTTCACAAAAATGTAAAGAAAAATTTTGTAAGGTGAGGTTAGATAGTAGAAAAATAACTTCAATTAAGTGAGAGAATATTTGTAAGTTTAAAATTGCAGCTGAACTAGAGATAAGAGATATAGAAAAGTTTAATGTAGCTCTTTTAATAAAATGGAAGTGGAAACTAGGATGTAGAACAATGGACTTTGAAAGGATATTTTAGAATCAAAATATCAAAGTTGGCCAGAATCTAAATAACTCAATATAGTAAATGACTCTTGGTGGTGTTGAGATTTGTACAAAATATGTGAGGATGACCAACTAGGTGAATAGTTTGATGATACTATACAATGGGAACCAGGAGAAGGAGATAAAATCAAATTTTGGAAAGATCAATGGATAAGAAAAAACCACTAGCAAACTCATTTCCAAGATTGCATATGATCTCAGAAACTATGAACAAAAACATAGAAGATTTACTGGAGGAGAGAGATTAGTTTGGGAAAAGTACACTAACAATTAATGCAAACTATAACAAACAAACTCCCTAAAAAAAAGTACACTAACAATTAATGCAAACTATAACAAACAAACTCCCTAAAAAGGATAAAATTGATAAGTGGTTATGGAATGGAGCTAAGGATGAAGTTTTTACTGTGAAATCAACATACAATACTATTAAAAGGGGTTCTAAATACAGAGGAGTGGTGGTGGGAGATCTAAGGTGTGTAATGTACAAAGAAAAAGAAGAGATAATCTCCAATTTATTTTTTAACTGTGTCAGGATACCAAATCAGAAGTGGACTTTAAGCCTAACTCAACTTTACAAAACCAACTTCTAAGGTGAGTTTTGCATTCACTTATAAACTATTGAAAGACCCAATCTCTAGTCGATGTAGGATCTCCAACAGGTATGGAATTTATGACAATTGGGTAAGGATATGCTCTGTTCACCATAATCATCCTGTGACCAATTTTCAAAATTTCTACAACTTAGAGTTAAATGCAAAACAAAAGAGAGCTTGAAAAGGCATGTGGTTAACAGTTGTGTGGTGTATGTGGAATTATAGGAATAAAGCAATATTTAGGTAGGGAAAGATAAATATAGAAGAGATATGGTGTATTGTTCAACTTGAAGCATGGTCATAGGTGAAAAATAAAATGTCAGGAGTAGTATTCTCTTATGCTGAATGGTATCAATGTCTAATTCAATGTCTAAAGCAGTTGTAATATGAATGACATAAAGGTAGAATACCATTGTATCAGGTCAGTTATAAAACTCAAGCACTGATTTTTCACAAAGGAGCTCATTCTGTGTTATGCTATAGTTTGTACAGCTACATGTTTTCTTGTAATTGAAGAAAGTATCTTAATAGTGGATAATTCAACCTTTCAAAGAGATAATGCAAGGGGCTGGGATAAAGACTCACAAAGATTGTAATAACAAAAATTGAAAAAAATAGATGTGTGGACAATTAAAGTTGTGGACACTATATTATCTAATGAGATGTTCATGCAACATTTATGTCAATTCACAGGTTTTAGTAAAAATTGGTCAATGAAGGTGTAGGCTTGAATACAATCAAGGTTGGAGGAGCTCATTTGTAGTGTAATTGAAGATAACTTGTACATGTTTGCTATTTCTTAATCCTATATTATTCTAGGTCGTGTATATCCATACTTAGCAGAAAGATTGATTTTCTTGTACTGCATTAATTGGATAGATAGGAATCATGTTTTTTGTGAACATATGATAAAGACATAACACTTCAAACTATGAATTTTTGATAGTTCAGATTTATTAAGAGCTTAAGTATAAAAAGGTTAAATATAAAACTATATAACAAGTATATTAAAGGTTATATATGCATTTGTATGCTGAAACCAATTATGTAAGGATTGAAATATCTCAAGTATTCTTTTATTAATTTTTATTTATTTTTACCAAGAAATATAAATGCTGAATAAGGTTCAACTATTATGATTATCTAAAAATGTAATTTGCAAATATTTACTTCATTTTAATGGATACATAAATAATGGATATACAAATAAGACCACAAATTTACACTTGGAGAACAACTTACCTAATTATTATAAAAGATTAGGGGAGATTAAGTTAATTAGAAAATAATTATATTCTTGCAACTCTACATTAATTTTTTAGTTTAATGATTTTGACACGTGACCCGTATTAACTTTTAGATTAAAAAAAAAAGAAAAAAAGATGAATGCAAAATAACTCTAAAACAGTTACATTTATTTTCCAAGAATTCCATCTTCATACAACATTATTCATTTCTTATGTTCCAAAAGGTCAAATTCCCAAATAAGAGCACACTCCACCCTCACTTTTTCTCAATTGCAACCCTCCCGAATAAGTAAGTAACTTTCATCTGCACCATTATCAAGAAATAAGATTATCGAGAAAAAAATGTAACATAAAGTCCACATCAAAATGCATTTATCAACAATGATCCTTACCCTCAATCCGAGTCGTTTATATGGTACTTCATTGTAATTAATGTATTGGCACTTTTATCTCAACTTTAATTTAGTTGGTAAAAAGAAGTCTTTAAATATATACAAATAAAAAACTAATTATGTTTCACCACTAATTTTACCCATCTAGTTTACTAATATGTGTATATTACCATGCGTTTTTTTTTTTTTTTTTATAGTAGTTTATGTATACGTAGTGCCACAGAAAGCTATTTTAGACTAGTTGTTCCAAAGAAAATTAAAAGAAGGATGAAATGGAAGTTGAAGTGGTGTGAGGATGTTAGGCAACCGTCGTGGCGGAGAATCTGATAATGAACCCACAACCTCTACAGTAATGGGCAGAGACAGATCCAACTTGCAAGCAAAGAATTAGCTTATACATCATCAATGCTACATACCACTCTACGTCTTTCTACCTAACTGCCATAATTAGTACTCAATTACATGTTTCCTTAACTCAGCTTGTCTTAATTTTCTCGCTAATTTTTATTCATTAAACTAAGCAACCACTTTTTCTTTGCTTTTCTTGATTTAATCACTATGCTGGGTTAGAATCTGAATACCTTCACCTCGTAACTTCATGCAATGGTGATTGAAATATCACTATTCTATGTGCCTTATTATGGGGAAATTAAACTATACGTGTATGGTTCCTACGGATTAAAGCAGGTTGGTATCGTGTATTGCCTTGCAAGTCAAGATGGTATTTAAATACGATTTTGGACACGTAACAATCTAAAACGGATATTTGGATAACGTAGATCCAGTTTCTCTACGAGAATTTTTTTAAATAATTAATTATAGCACAATGAAGTGCAATGATGAAATCACATACTACAATTAATTTAATTGCGTTAAATGAAATAGTTACAAGGAAATCATTGGTGGCCAAACTCGAAATTTGGCGAATTTGACTAGAGCAAATTGACGGTTTCGTCAGGAGTTGAACTCATCATGATTTTAAGATAATAAGAATGGAGTTTTGTTTATGGCATGCATACATAAGCAATGAAGTTTGAGTATGAAGCTTGGAAGGGGAAGAAGGGTCCACGCAGAACTAAGGGCTTCAAGTCAAAAGACAGAAACTTTGGGTTGGTAACTGCTCCGACCTGTGCCGTGTGGGTGATCTAATAAAATGTCATGTTGAAAGTCTCTCCGTCACTATCATCATATTTATCGTAAGCAAATGCATATATTATCCTGCGTGATTCATTCATAAAGTGTAGATGTAAGAAATTGAAGTTGCCTGAACAAAATGTTTTGTTATCAGATGAATTTATTTTCTATATTTATGTGTTGTTTCTTTTGGATGATTTACTGTTTAAAGTGAGGTGAATTGGTAGGAATTAAATAGGATTGTTGTAGAAGATCCTGGTTGAAATGTATGGTCCACATGGATTTCTTTCTTCTCTTACTGGACAAGTTTTGGACTAAAAGTCCGTCTCACTTTTGTTTCTTTGTCCAAAATGTTCTTTGGTGATTTTGTCATTTTTTTAAAGCACTTCCAAATAACAAAATAGAAATCAAAATCGAATAGAAGGTGTATCATATTTCACGTCAATTTAAAAATAAGATTATTTGATAGTATATAAATAACTACAATTTTGCCTTACAAGCTATTTTTATAAAATTAAATTAAATTAAATTTAAAGTTTAAAATTTAATATAATATTAAAATCTATTGTAGTAAATTTTGATAGATTTATTGTGTGACCTATTATGTATTATTACAGGACCATTTATAAATATTTAATCTCAGGCATGAAAATATCAAAAAATTCATAAATATCACAGGTTGGAGAATCTCTACGTCACCTATGTGTTAAAAATCTTATATCGATTACAAATAAAATTATTTTATATTATAAATAAAGCGAAGCACACTACACTATGATTCCAAATATATATTTTAAAAAAATCTAAAATTATTAAATACGTTGCAAATACCACTTTCTTAAAATTACAAATCCATTATGAATAATGTATTTAATTGATTATATACCTTCAAATATTACATATAATATAATTATGTTAGGATGTGAATAGATCTAAAAATATAATTGATTATACATTCATTTCAAATATGATTATAAGAAAAATCACTTTCATTTACATGTTTAAAATAATTTATGAAATGTTCATTCATTAAACAAGTAACTATCATCTCATTTCTTTTGTAATCAATCACATACTTATATAATTTTTTCACTCGTTTACTTTTTTTTCTCTCTTTCGTCTAATTCAAACAACCTTCATTCTATCTTAATTTTTTTTTCTTTCTTCTTTTTTTTAAAGCCTCTCTTTCTATCACACTATAACAAACTTTGTCAAATAAACTTTTTTAATATGACAATATAAATTACTATTATCTAATTACAAGTTGTGATATAAAATTGAGATGAATAATATTTCACTTATTTTTTAAAATAATAAGTTTATATTTTTATATTCTTTTACACTATTTTATTATAAATATGATTAATATGACTTTTAAATATTTATTATGGAATTAATAAACTTAATATTTATTTACTTTCATATATAAGTTGTCTTTTTACTCTGAAGTGATATAGTGCTTACAAGTAGTATAAATTAAAAGTGTGAAAAAAAAAATCTCTTAACTAGGATTGAGCTACATGTTAAATATTGAAACTTTTTTTCTTCATGTGCATGGTTTACAATTTATAATTATGTCAATGACTTGTTTGTGAGTAATTATGTTACTCCTTTTATTAATGGTTAAGTAAACTCTAGACATGAGTTTGTATTAAAAAGAGGAAATGTATTTAAATGAATGATTAATCGATCAACCAATCTGAGAGATCAAGTTGATCTGAAAACGGAAAAATCTCAAAATAATTAAGCATAGGTAGATGGAGTTCATGTCCAATTTATATCAAAAATACTAACCAGGATTATGATTAAACTTCTTACATATGTTGAATATAATTTATACCAAATTTAATAATGATTATTCAACCTATTACATAAATTATGCTAGATAAATAAAATAACTTATGAACTTGTACATAATAATTTTGAGTTTGAGATGATTTTTTATGACATTATCAGCTTAGGCTTTTCTCTTCCATGGTTCCTTCCTTCATGGATGAATGTTCCTTCCTTCGTTCATATTTTATTGTTTATTCCCAAATACGACTTTAAGTATCCCCTATTAGTTTGATGAAATAGAAATAGATAGACAAATGCAAGTAGCTTACCGGAATTCTATCTTATCAGGGAAATTGAAAGTAAATAAGCATCGATACAAAACTAGTCCATTATTCTTTATCATTTGCATGTTGCTTCAACTAGCACATGCTCCAACTTAACACCACCTAAATCCATTAATGTTTTTTCATTGGGACGTTAATATATATCCCTCGACAAACTCACTCATAACATCTACTAGACAAACACAATTATATAACATAAAAACAACACATTCTTCTAAACCGTAGAAGATAAATAGTAAAAGAGGAAGAAGACAAAATCACACATAGAAACTTAGTGTGATTCAATTGAAATATTAATGATATTTTAACCTACACCCACTAAAGAATTCATTATAACACAGAGATTACAACATAGTGATTTCTTTCTTAGAAACTCTCACTCAGATACAACTAAAGTTATCTTCTACTAAAGCACAATGTCTTATTTATATACTAAATATCGTTATAATTGACACATATGAAACATGTCTAAGATTGAAGAGGAAGACATGTGAATAGTGTTTCTCGTTTAAGAACATGACCTAACCTTCTATGCCATATGTTAGTCTTGGATAAGACGATTTACTCAATAGTAGATGCTAAGCCAGACAATACAACACCTTGCAAGACATACAAGTCATTCTTCCTCACACCCTTCATCATTACTGTGGACTCACTCAACACTTTAACACTACCCTTTCACATGTAAACATGTATCCCTTATTCTCAATTTCACCAAGGGATATCAACTTATGCTTAAAGCTACAAACCTAACTTTCTCAAGCACTCTTTCAATTCTACCATGGATACGAAACTTGATGGTTCTAACTCCACTTATATCATAGGACTTATTGTCACCAAGGAGAACTGAATACCCTTAAAGTTTTGTAAACTCCTAGAACCACAAATGGTTAGGTGTCATATAGAATGAACATCCAGAGTCTATTATCCACTATAATTGTCAACACTACTCGAAATCATAATCCACCAGAGCTGCTTCATTAGACACATATGGTCCATGGTCCATCAGAGGGTTTGCTAGATCTATACGACCGTTTAAGGTTGGTAGCCTTCTTTTGCCTCGCTAGATAGAACCTTTTAGTGTGTATTTTCTTCTTGTAATGGTAACATATTATAGAATTTATAAAAGATGTATTTCCAGCACTTTTCGACCTTAACTTTGACCTCCTATGTTATCACTAATAGATAGTCTATTCGTTGCTACTACGCTATCTCCAACACTAGATGCCTTAACTTTAAACTTCTCATTCAACTCTTTAGAGCTCAGAACAATCTGAGCCTCCACAAGAGAGAGAGTCTCTCTTCCATACAACAAGGTTTTTTCGAAGTGATCACGTGTCTTAGGTAATGAACACAATAGCAACAGCGTCTAATCCTCATCATCAATCTACACATCAATGTTCTCTAGATTAAGGATCAGCTTGTTGAATTCATCCATATGTTCTCTAATTTCCTTTTTCACTACTTATCTTATATGAGTAAAATTTTTGCTTCAGATACCAAACAATTCACCAAGGACTTAGTCATGTACAAGCTTATAAGCTTCATCCATAGTCCTGCTACAGTCTTTTCCTTCAAGACTTGCCTCAACACCTTATCATCGAGGCTAAGAATAATCACGTTATGAGTCTTTCCTAACAACGTTTTCTTATCCTTCTTCACCGTGGATACGTCAAGCTTGAATTCACCTTCCTAAGCTTCAAAGAGACCTTATTGAACTAGAAGAGCACACATCTTCAACTACCACAATCCAAAATCATTCAGACTAGTAAATTTGTCAATCTCATACTTTGTAAAAGTCTTAAAGATTGAAATTTCAAGTTTACCGCATCAATTTGTTAGAGAATTAGCTCAAAAAATTCACTCAAAACGTTTATCACACAAACACAATTCTAGAACAGAGAAACAAAACCTTCTTCTAAACATTAGAAGAAAAACAATAAAAGAGGAGGAAGAGAGAATTACTATAAAAACTTATCATGCTTCGTTTAAATATTAACAAACTTCAACCTATGTCTACAAAGTAATTCAGAATAACGTAAAGATTATAACTTAGCAATTTCTATCTTAGTAAACTCTCACTCAAATACAACTCAAACGTTAACTCAAAATTAACTTCTACAGAAATACAAGATTATATTGTAATACGTTTAAGACTAAGGAGAAAAACACATTAATAAAGTTTCTTGTTTCAAAATGGAGTAGTCACTAAATGATGTCCAAGAGTCCAATAGACGTTATAAGACTAGAGAGACAATCTAGCACTGTTTCAAAAAAAGTCTAGAAACTTCAAAGACAAATTTTTAGTGAACCATTTTTCACATGGAGTTATAACTTAGTGCAAGTTAGAAAAGAGGGAGAAAACAAAGTTGTGGCTTTGAAATATCGAGAGATCGTTGTCCACCGTAGTACTTCAGGAATGTCCCTGAACTCTTAGAATCAAGGACACCTAGTTGCTCCATGCAGTCCCTATTTGATGCGATGATCCTGCAGCGTTGGATCGGTTTTCTTTGATCACATCAAAGAACTAGAGTTTCAACACTTATGGCAATCGCCCTCACCGTACCATAAACTGAAGCTAAGGGACACGTAAACGTGGTGATGACGAAATGGTGGAGTAAGAGTGAAATCAGGGCAGTGGATTTGCATTTCGTAATGGAAAATTTTAAAAGGTATAATAATTTTACACATTCTTTTAATACTTGTTTGGGATGCTTACATATAGTTCTGCCTTTGGGTCACCCATCTTTCAGCGTCACCCACTTTGTACTAGCTAAAAACACCAGAAAACCCCATATTAGTTCCCACGTACCTTTCACAACCCATGGTGGACCCCTCAACCTTCTCCTGTTTAACCCTGCCTCCTCAGACCCCCTTTTTATTTTTCTTTAATTTTCTCTCGATGCATGATTTTATCAAACATATATGTAATTAATAATTTAGAAAGGGGGAGAGGGCTTTATATAAAGGTGGGTGGGGAGTGGGGCTTTTGGGTCATTACTCATTACAAGGTTGTGTTGGTAAGACTTTTGCATTGGTTAGCTTGGTAGTGCTGTTATGGGGAGGCAACCCTGCTGTGACAAACTTGGGGTGAAGAAAGGTCCATGGACTGCAGAGGAAGACAAGAAGCTCATCAACTTCATTCTCACCAATGGTCAGTGCTGTTGGCGTGCTGTGCCAAAGCTTGCTGGCCTTAGGCGTTGTGGCAAGAGTTGTCGCCTTCGTTGGACTAATTATCTTCGCCCAGACTTGAAGAGAGGACTCCTCACTGAAGCAGAGGAGCAACTTGTCATTGATCTCCATGCCCGTCTTGGCAACAGGTTTTTTATGTTTCACAACCTCAGCCTCACCAACATGCATTCAACAATTCTTACATCACCACAGTTTTTACAACTATCATCATTCATCAATCAAAAGCTCAACATAATACTAACATGATCATGAATTTTCCTTATGTTCAACACTGATGATCTGGTGGTTTTTCCAAAATTATATTGGAAGGCACTTAGTCCTTAACTACTTGACTTCAAGTCTAAACCATTAATAATGTTGAAGAAGACAACGAGTTTAAAACACAAAGGCTACTTGTGGCTGAAGCAATTGAAACCTTGCCTGGTTTACTAGTATATATGTTTTAACACATTTATATAGCATCTTTCTATTCTCAAACTCTCAAATACTATTTACTTTGCGTGGTATGTAAGAATTTTTCAGACAAGCGTACCAAATGGTAGGTAAGAATATGAAAAGCATCACTTCATTGACCTACGTATTAATGTTCAAGCTAAAATGTTACTCCACATCGTTGGAACTGATATTCATTGTTGAAGAATACTAAAACTCAGTCATGAGTTACAAGATAAATAATGATAATCCAGTTGAAGCTGCTAACATAAAGTAATTACATGTTTGATATGATTGGCACATATCTTTGAGAAAGACATCCACATCAGTCTCACGTGTATAATGAATTTTGCTACATGTTGGTGTCTCAGGTGGTCCAAAATTGCTGCCAGGTTACCCGGAAGAACAGACAACGAGATTAAAAATCATTGGAACACACACATCAAGAAAAAACTCCTTAAGATGGGTATTGATCCCGTTACTCATGAACCTCTCAATAAACAAGCAGCATCTCAGGATAGTTCATCCTCCCCTTCAGAGCATTTGCCACCACCTGGAATTAACCTGGATCTGGTGAAGGAAAATGACGGGGTTCTCAACTCAGAGGAGAATTCAAGTTCATCCCAAGCTGAAAATTCTTCTGGGGATGATTCACTTTTGCTAGAGAGCATTTGCAGTGATGAATCTCTATTAAACACCCTGTGGCTGGATGAAACTCCTCTGATGGAAGCATTATGGGACACAACACCCAAACTAGACAATACTAACAGTAACATGGGTTTGTTACCATCTTGGGAGGACAATTGTGGTTGGTTATTGGACTGTCAGGACTTCGGTATTCATGATTTTGGGTTTAACTGTTTCAACGAGATAGAGTCAAAAGCACTGCAAACTATAGAAATGAAGGACGAGGGGCATTAACTACACACAATCATGGTAAAATATCAAATCTATTAATGTGACAAAATACCACGGGCTCAAATTTATGTTCTTGGTGTTCAATTTTATCTACCTAGTATTTTGGTGAATGTTCTCGGAAGGTGGAAGGTGAACGTTTCCTCTTGTGAGGTTCCTCGCCAACCAAATCACAAAATTGATGGCAAACCAAAACCAAATCATCAAAATGCCACAGTACATACGTACTTTCTTCTCAGAGCATTTTCAACGCAGTTATTTAGAAAAAACAATTATCAGTGAAAACATTATTTTAATTAGATTTTACGAACATGATTTCTTTAAAGTTGAAAAAAGTTTCTTCATAACTTTTTTTCAATTTGAAGGAAGTTATATTCGTGAAATTTGATTAAAATATTGTTTTTGTTATGTAAGAAGTTTTCATCTGAGATAATCGAAGTGATGTATTTATGTGTATGATAGGGACAAAACAAAGGGTAAATGTCTAGTGAGTTGGGAAACATGTTGTACAAAGAAGTCTACTTTGAAAATAATGATAAAACTTTTTGTGATTACAAGTTCAGTTGTATTGTTTCATTTCCTGTTTTCTGTCACATTAGAAATAGACAGAAAGAGAAGTCAGAGAACTAAGAGGTAGAGATTATTAATAACCACCAACTTTGAGCCAGCAGGTGTTGGACAATGAGTGGCAGGGAAGAATTCCACATGATTTGGGTGTTGTTTTTCTATCAATATTTGAGTATATCTTGATTAAATTTTACTGTATTAATAAGTTGAATCATCAATTTTAATTAAGAATTAAGATCTAAAGCACTGACTTAATTAAGAATTAAGATCTAAAGCACTGACGTAAGTTTTATCCAATAATATTTTGCTATGTATCTGATGAAGAAGCACAAATAACTCCTTTCTTTTTTCTGTGTCCCACACACCACACCGTTTGTTGTTCAACTCCGGTATTATTTTGCTGTCAAAGCTTTCATCGCATCAGAAAATTTAATAGCAAAAGAAAAATGGTACTATACAATTTAGTTTAGAAATATCATGTCCATGTTTGTGAAACACATATTTTTAGTGCATGATTGTTTGATTTTTTAAGAAATAATATTTTTCAAATTGTCTCACGAAATTATCGTAAATGCGTTTTTTAATTAACTAATCCAAATAGAATTCTATTAATGGCTAATATGTATACAAAAGTGAAAGAGACACCCCTTAAATGATGAGGAATAAAACTCACCAAAGATTGACATTTTCAATAAATTTTAGTCAACAATTGAGTGTGTTAAGAACCCATTTACTCACTTTTAATTTAGCCTGCTGAGCCTCTTCGAAACCGTGCTTAGATTCAAAACACCAATAATATTTTGAGAGTTTGTCTTTATAGCCACTCATGAAATGGCTTGAACATATTCCTGGAATGATGGAGAAATCGTGATTGTGAATTGTGATGCAATGTATGTGGCAACAAACCAATGCCCAAATTAGCTAGCTTTTGACAAATTTAACTGAAATGAAGTTTTAATGGAGACCGCATTAATTGTAGCAGGGAAAAGTTTTTTCGTGTTATATTATTTTCACTTTATCATTAATTGAGCTCGTGACATAAACTAAAAGAGTGTCTCAACTTGGTAAATGCAGTTCTCACTTTTAGGACCATTCCGAATCATGATATAGCCCTGGACCAGATATGATCCCATTAGCATAACTACTTAGTGCTGCTCATCATAACACTCCCAAAAGAAACCAATTCTATAAGCCAACACAAGGAATATTGTGTTTTGTTGTTCCAATTTGGTAATCAGCAACAAATGTAGCAACTCTTCTACTGAAATTTTATGCACTCAAAGTTGAGTAATCTCTTGGCCTACCATACCTTCTGCTTCTTTGTCTTTTATCTAAAACAATGGCTATTAACTAGATTACACAAGGTCATAACAAGGTTCATGTCCCAGTACATTTTCTTGTGGTACAAGTAGACAGATATTGCAAAAAACAAACATTGTCCACCAAATTAAGCAAGTGGCAACACCAACTAATGTTATAAAACATAAATAAATTATTGAGGGAAAAACAAATTTATTACCTGTTATGCTTGCGTGCTCCTTAATGCTAGATTAAGTAACAGTTCTACAGTAAATTATAATTAGCATTTGAATATTGAAAATCTCATGGTTAAGATAAACTCTTTTTTTTTTATCATTGTCTCATCATCTTTTAAAACGGAAGTTTAAATAAAAATCATTTAAAGACAATACAAATTGATTTTACAAGAAATCAAATCAAGTTTAGAATTATAAATCCTAATACACATTTAAGTAAATAATCATTGAAGTTATATCTCCTGTTGCAATAGATAATTGAATTTCAAGACACTACAACATTATTCGAGTGTGACAAAATATATATATATATATATTCACGACGTGTGTATTTGCGTAAAAAAAAAATCGTGATATTAGATAACAATAAAGAACGGCTATGTTATAGTTTTAATATTTTAGGCAATATTTTAAAATTACTTATTAAAATAAATATGATTAATAATTATTTTAATTTAATTTTTTTATATAATATTCATAATGTCTTGTATATAAAAACTGATGTCAGATGTCTAATGTTAAGAAAACTGTTGTCAAATGTCTAATATAAGAAAACTATTTTTATAATTATATATTTAATTTATTTTCTTCCAATTTTTTTATATTATAGTGTCTAATTTGATTAATGATCATACATCTTACTTGAAAGTGATTCATGCATAATATGATTTGTTGCATGTGTATTATGTTAATGATAAAATTGATACATATGAATAATTTATATCTCGTATAATGATTATTTTAAGATTAACTCTCAATGCTTATATTTATGTTTGTAAAAACTGCTATAATTACACTTGATGTAAAAGAATATAATATTATAAATATTGGAGGATAAATTATCTACCAATAATATTTTATTTTAAATTTTATATTTTGAGAACTTTATATTATAGAGTGTGTAATGTGTTCTATATAAATAGAAATAATTTATGTATATTATGTATTATTATATCTACATATTAATATATTGGATTAAATGAGGCATTATCTTAAGAAATATATTTATCCTAATTTTTTTCCAAATATTCTATAATATAAATACTTATATTATCAAAAAACAATTCAGATATTTATAACAAGTTAATATTAGATTTAAGATAAATAATTCATAGAGTATGTAAATATTATTTATAATTATTTTTATATTTATACTTTATTTTATATCAATAATTTTAAAACTTAAACTTGTTTTAGTATAGTTTTTAATTATATTTATGAAAAAAAAAAAACAGAATATTATAGACCATCAATTAAAAATTAAGGGACAAAATCTATTTTTCTTGTTAACATTATTTTTTCTTGATAACAATATTTTTAATCAACGTTATTTATTTTTTAATATTTATTATTAAAGCGAGTCCTTTTAATTAAAAATATTTTCACTTCAAATAAAAAAAATTATAAATGAAATTTATTAGTTAAATAAAAAATTATCAAGATTAAAAAAAATTAATGATGAAAGAAGTGTCTAAAACAATACGTTATAAAATATGCTATTAGTATTTATGATAAATGAATGCAGATAAAGTTGTTAAATCTGAGAGTTTCATAAATCTAATTTGTAAATTCCAATTATAAAGTCATAAGTGAGTAAAAGTTTACTTCCTTTAAAATAATTATAAATAATATAATAACTTAAAATTGTATTAGAATGTCCATAATATATTATAATTTTTTTAATATTTTTTCTATATTACTATACTTTTATAATTATTCTTTAGTCTATTATTGCATGTACGTGTGTATTTTTTTTTGGCAATTGCTTCCTGCACCCCCGAATTGCTTCCTTTATCCTATCAGTCATATAATATACTTGTTCTTGTCAAAAATGGAAAAAAGTGAAATTGTTGTAGCTGCATTTTCCAGTAATAGCGGTAGTAGCGGGTGGTGGAAGAGAAGGTTGTCTTGCAGCATTTTGAGGTAAGTGGGTTTATGTTTGGGTGCTTTAATGACTGTTGTAGGGATGTAGAGGGATTGCTGAAATAGGTTGAGAGGAATTTTGTTATGAAAAATGAAATTCGTAGGAGGCTATGGGAGTGAGAAATCATCTTACGGAAAACTATTTCCATAGTGGTGCAGGGGTGGGAAAAATGCTTACGAAGAAAAGCATTTCCGTAATGGGGTTGGAAATAGGAAAATGACTTAGGATAAGGTTTTCCATAAGAGAATGTTTTAATAATACAAAACCCTTTTAAGGAAAATGTTTTCTATAATACAAAAATCTCTTATCAAAAACGTTTTTCATAATACAAAACTCTCTTAAGAAAAACATTTTTCATAATACACAAAAACCTCTTACTAAAAATGTTTTCCATAATACAAAACCTTTTTACGAAAAATATTTTCTATAATACAAAAATCTCTTATGGAAAATATTTTTTGTGAGAGATTTCACATTCGTACAACCCAATCTCTTCTTAAAAACATTTTCTGGAATATCCTAACCTCTTTTGTCTTATTAAGAGGCTATAAATATCTATTCACATGTTCTGATGGGTGCAAGAAGCAAATATGGAGATCAGGAAGCAATTGTCTTTTTTCTTTAAAAAAAAGTTATTGGACTTAAAGGGAGGCCCAAGGATCCAAAATGACGAGAGGGGTAAAAAAACCACTAAAAACCCAATTTTCCAATCCAGCTATGAAACTAACAAACAGAGAGATAGGAATAGGGAGGGCAGTAAGATCGCAGGGACAACTCAAAGGAAAATGTGGAACCGTAAAACTACCCTGAGAAAGACACCGCAGATCTGTTCGTGGAATAGGAGAAGCAACATCAACACCCAAAACGGACAGAAACTTGCAAGAGAGAACCATTCATCCACGGAATTGTTACTCGGGTGCGTTTTGCATAAATCTTGACCTATCAACAAACAAATCCAGTGTCGTTTTTTGCTTTTGTTTAATGTCCAACGGAGCTCGCTGAATTGACTCTAAACTCGTGATTTTACACGAGTTTGAGCAAGTTTGCTCGAGTTCAACTAGCCTACGAAAAAACGATTCCACGTGCGAGTTGATTAGGTTCGAGGGTTTGGGAACGTAAACTCAGTTTACGAGTTGAATAGCGATTTTGATAATGAATGCAAGGAGTGATATAGGAGAAAGAGATAGAGAGGAAGTCCATTTTTAAAAAGCATTTATTTGAGAGGAGGACCAAAAGAGAGAAAATTAGAATACTAGGTCAAGAAGTTAGATATTTTGGTCCAACATTTAGATGTATACGATGGTGTAGTCCTGGAACCAACAAATTCATTCCACTTCTTCCGATGCTAATGCAATAGTAATCAGGTGCACCTCATCCTGCTTCTGCTGATGCTCTACCTAAGTATCTATGACTAATCTATGAGGTGTGAATAGTTCCTTTATTAGTTCTGGACCATTTGAACAGCAGCCAAAAATGAGAGTTAGATTTGAAATAAAAATAAAGTTGTAATAAGAAGAGGTTGAGTAAGATCTGTTATAAGAATACTACTAAGGTGAGAGCTAAGGGCGAAGTGTGTTTATGAGTGGAGGATTTGACGCTTTTGGTGTTGTTGGGAAATTGGAGTGCCAATGTCAACGGCACATTGCCTTTTGCATTAGTTATTAGTTACTTGCAACTTGGAAGAGAAGAGAGTACACTGGCACATAATAACAGTTGTGTCTGAAGCAACAGCTCTTTACCTTGCCTGAAATGAGCTTGCAATTATGCGGTACATAGTTTTTTGGATCACGTATGAGCTTCACCATGTGACTTGGCTTGGGCATATGCCTTCAATGAGCTCACTTATGTGGAATTAACAAATCAATTAATTTATATAAAGTTCTTGTCGAAAATCATATATTGAGGATTTGAAGCACCAGATCATATTAGGTAGCAATGACATTGAGATGAATCCAGACAAGCAATATACTATATATACCAGAATAATCTATACGCATGCCTTTGAAATTTTTGGCAAATTGTTGTCTTGAGATGCAATTCCACAAAAGACAGACAAAGAAACAGTAATAGCTGAGCTATATGTAAACTTGAGGAAAAATAAGTATATCACTATGGATGAAAAAAACTGACTTTTATATAATAATAATAATAATAACAATAAGGATATCGTTGCTTAATTTAATATCCAAATTCATGAATTTGAACTGGTTAGTAGCATACCTTTGACTACAAAAAGAATTGTTAATGTAGGATTTTTTATTTAAGTATCATATTTTCGCTGATAAAGCACTATAAGCAGCTTTTCTTTTTGTTTTCCTTCTTTTCCCCGTTGTCATTATGACTGTATATATATTCAATGGAGCAATAATTAATATTTTAACATGTATATATAACCAGTGCAGTTCTTGTGTCTGACTTAATCTATTATGATTCCAGCTTGGGAAGGCATTGAGCATTCGGCCTGACATATTACCAACACTATATTGCCAAGAACTCGTCAAGCTACAGGTACAGTGGCATCTACCTGTCTATTTAATGCATGTTTAATTCTGTGGGTATGTATATGACTCTTACAAACCTTGGATAAGAAACATGATCTCTTTCAATTCTTGCCTATACTTTCTCACTTTCATAGACGTATGGGTATGTAGTTCAAACACATGTTACCAAAGATTTCAAACCTTATCACTCTTCTTATTACTCAGTCTTTACGAAATTGTTTGATGTGAATTTCAAACTAAACATGTATGACACATATATATCCCTGCTATCATGTGACAGGCTATCTCTAGTCTCTGAATTATGAACATCAGTATGACATGATATGTTTATTATATCTACGATATAGGTTTCTAGTTTTATGAAAATAGTACCAGTTCAGGTTTGTGTTTTATTTGACGAGTTCAAGAATTTGCTTTTGTAACCTTGAGAAATTTAGTTCAAGTTCTTATATAGGATCCCATAGCTAATGAAATTAACTTAAAATTTCAAGTCTTTCTTCTAATGACTGCCTCTTAATTTGCCTAGCTATAGCCTAGGTGATGTCTTTTCCTCTCAAACCTGGATTTTGTATGCCCTTTTCATTTATTAAGCATGAGGTAATCATGGTCTTGTAGTAATTGTCAATTAACACTTTGTGTGTGCCTATAATTAGCTTTGATTATTATCATTGATTAATTAGTTATTCATGATTCATAGATGATAATAATACGAATAAAACACCTCTATGGTGATGAACCATTGTGTTTGCTTGTTCCTATTTTTTCTATGATTAAGTTTTTTCAGTGAGTCGAATCTATTAGGTTAACATACTTGTGCCAGTTATGGTACTCATGTGAATAAGCGTGTCACTTTTATACACGATTTCTCTTGTTGCACTTTATGGTGTTTGCTCTATTTTTCAACGTTTTCCTGTTGAAATTGAAACTCAGATAGACTGCAGAAGTGAAATTCTATGAACCGATTATGCAAGAGGATATTTGTCTTTCCAATTTAGTCTTTCCTAAACTCACAAGGGATTCTTCATCAAATATCATGTGCCCACAAACCACAACAAAATGGTGTTGTTGAGTGTAAAAACAACCACTTGGTAGTAGGAATTACAAATTAATTCATCCTTGTGCATATTGCTCAAACTCGTCTTGATTTTGACGTTGAATTCCTACATTGATTGGGTACGGGTATGGGTAATACACAATTTCTTAAATTGGGGATGGGGATGCGTATTTATATATTCATCCCATCCCAATACCCATCCCGGTCCCAGTTTTAAATTACTAAAACATCTTTAATTTATTAAATAACCTAAAAAATTTATATCATTTTTTTTGGTACTTAGTTTCGTAAATTATTTTTAGGGTCATGCATTTGATCATTTTTATTCTTTTATATAATTATTTGACCTTTATCCAATTGTTATTTGATATTTATACTATTGTAATTTCTCTCTAGATATTTCACGTTGGAGAAAAGATAATGTGTATCATTTTGATAGTGAATATTTGATAATATTATGTTTCCTTTACTGTGATTTTTATTTTTTTATAAAAAATTATTTAATTAATATTTGGAATAGTAAAGGGCAGGTACGAGAGTGGGTACAGGAGGTATACCCGTCTCGTGATGGGATGGGGATTAGACAAAAGATTTATGCCCGTTGGTTATGGAGATGGAGATGAATTTTTACTTTGAAGATGAGATGGAATAGTCAAACCTGCACCCACCCCACCTCATTGCCATCCCTACTTGGTGGAATTTTAAACTTAAGTTCTTTGACTCAAATCCTACCTTCATAGTCAATATTAAACCAAGGACTTGGGTCCACTTAAGTGCTTTCTCTATATTTAAGTTGCACAATCCTCGTCTACCACTGTTGTTTCCTAGCGGAAATATGCTTTAGATGTTTTTACCAAGACTAGTATGATTGATTGTCACCTAGAGATATCTTATGAATCCTAATTTGGACCTTCTTTTAGGTTAAGGGTGGGCATTGAAAGACCCTAGAAGATATGGTTGTCTAGTAAGCATACTTAATAATCTCGATGTTACTAGACCAAACATCACATATGCAGTTAGCGTGGTTAACCAATGCCTAAAGGGTCCATGTGATAGTCATTGGACTTTTGTGATGTGCAACCTTCAATACATCAAGAATGCCCGAGTCACGATTTAATGTATGCAGATAAAGGCAAATCCAAGGTTGTTTGTTATTCTGATGCTATTTGGGCAAGATCACCCTCAAGTAGGAGGTCCACTTTTGAATATTGTCTTCTCATTGGTGGGAACTTGATTTCTTGAGCAACAAGAAGCAGAAGGCAATTCTAAATCCAGTGCTCAAGTTGAGTACTGGTCTGTGGCAATAGTTGCGTGCAACATTACATGACTTAAGCAAGTTCTTCATCATTTAAAATTTGGACATAACGAGATTCTCTACTAATGTGACAATGAAGTTGGCAACCACATTGAGTCAAACCTAGTCTTCCATAAGTGGACACATAAAAATTGATTATCATTTTGTGAGAGAAAGTGCTCTCTACAGAAATCATCACTGACTTTGTCAAATCCAACAATTAACTTGCAGATATGCTCACTAAATCCATGAAGAGCTTTCTTATTCACCACATTTATAACAAGCTTGATTCATGGTATATATGCTCCATCTTGAGGGTGGTGTAAAAGATATGATTTGATCTTAGTAATTTGGGAAATATGTACAACTAATAATTGGGGTTATTCTCCATTAGTAGCCAGTATTATTAGGTTTTCCTATATTATATTCTAAATGATTATAAATAAAGGATTGAGATCTGTGATTGAACACACAATTCCCAACGACATAAAAACACTATAGTAGAGAGAGAGAGAGAGAGGATTACGAGCTAGCCTTCATCAATGATCTAAACCACATGTTTCTGAAAACTGTTAAATCAAATTAAAAGCAAGCAAATTTCCTTTTTACATGATGTTTTATCACATTATATACTCTTTTTGGATAGTTGACTGAAGGAAAGGTTGGTAAAGCCATCAGGAATAGCTCCCTTGTAGTTACACTAACAGAAGTCAAGGGAACTCTAAGAAAGTTCTGCCAATATTTCAGGGATTTCACCTTTAAGTGATTTCTTGAGTGGTTTGAGATTTCAAGCAAGTCCATGTGACTAAAATTTTCTGCAGAAATAGAACCTGAAATATTGATTCCTGAAAAATCAAGATTAAACAGCTTTCATGTTGAGAATGAAAGCTGAAAGGTTATTGTTTGAAATACCAATAGCTTGTAACATTTCCAAAGAAATGAAGGTTGAAAGCTTATTGTTTGGAATATCAATAGCTTGTATCATTTCCAACATGCCCAACCAAGTGGTATTAAGAAAGGTCAAGTTACATCCGCATGTCTTTGAAGTGAGCAATGACATCATCAGGAATTGATCCCGTGAGCTGGTTGTGAGAGAGATCCGAAGACTAAAGCTGATTAAGCTGTCCCTTGCTTCTTAGAGTGGACCCATTAAGTTTGTTGCCATGAAGGACTAAGTGTGAAAGCATATTAAGCTGTGAGATAGAATCAGGTATTTAACCAACCAATATGTTTTGATGCAGCAAAAGTTTTTATCAGGTATTGTACCTTCTAATACATTGGCATGTAGACAGAGCCCCGAAGGTGAGAAAGTTTGGACAGTTCTGGATGAATTTGGCCTGAAACTTATTTTCAGAAGGAGCTACAGTGATGAGTTTAGATAGGTTCTCTACACCTGATTTTATCAATACGCTGAAGTTGTTAACTGCCAAACTTAGTGCTATGATTTTAGCAGTTATAGTGGTGGTCTGGGATTTCCAAGTCGTTTTGTTGGATTAGGCGACCTTTAAGAACCCTTAGGAAATTGCCCGCTTAAAGGGCTAGACAGCATGGCAACATTTACCAGAGACTAGTACAATTGACATTGGATAATGAATACCACCAAAACAAAAACTTGATCACAAACCCATTCACAAAATTGAAAACAAAAACATGTTGTGGTAAGAGTATAAGACACATAACACGAAGATAGAGAAGGTTTTTGCCGCAGATCTGAAAACACTAAAGGCAAAATCTGCATGTTGTCCAGCCAAATGTCACAAGCAAGAAAGCCCAATTTTGTTAAGGTGCAACAAAATTGACAACAAAAGCTAGTGACAGTACTTAACAATAAATTGACAAAAATGACATTGGGATTAATAACTAGGTTTCCGTACATATAATCATGTAATATGCCACACCATGCCCAGCAAAGTGCTTTAAAATTTAATAGAGCCTCGTTTGGAGTTCTATGCGATTGGGACTTTCATAAATTAATTTAGCAATTCACTTAACACTGTACCCACATAGATTATTGTCCAATGTTAAACGCAAACTTTGGTTCCAATAGTGGAAACCCAATCCAACTATTTTCCTCGCGTAGCATTTCTACTATCGTCCGTCCACCATGTTGATCCTGTACAAGAACAAAATTATTAACAATCAGGACAATAATCAAGAGTGCTAGTAAGTTTGCAAATAGAGGTTAGATTAAAAGGTCATCTAGGGATAAATAAAGCAAAGTTTAAAGAAAGTTGAGGAAGAGGATGGGTTTGTTCGATGCCCCAATCTTTAATCTGATAGTAGTCTGCAAGATTAACAAAAGACATGGATTCCGAAAAGCTCGAGGTAAAAAGAGAGTGGTTACCAGTTATATGATTTGAGGCATCGGAATCAAGTATCCTAGGTTTATGAGAGGACTGAGAAACAAAATCTACAGGATTACCATACTGAGCCACAACCAAAACAAAATGATGCAAGTTGTTTGGTTGCTTGGAGCTTCAGAAGTTCATCATACTCAGTATCAAAAATCATGATATCTAAAGTAGGAGTGAGTGGTGGCTTCGGCCACATTAGCTAGCATAGACTTCTTGTGTGCTTTGTGGTGACATTCTTCAGCGTGACCCCAACTGTTGCAGTAGTTGCAGTGGGTGTGACCACCACGATGAGAGGAGAGACTAAGGTAATGGAATCCTTGGTAGACGTTGAAGTGTTTTCAACAGTGTAAGAGTGGAGAGACACAACAACTACTCCCGAGTAGGTAGGAACATTAGAATTCGTGAGAATTTGATTACGAACAACTTTAAGGTCCAGTAGAAGTCCAAAAAGAGCAAATATTGTGCAAAATTGATTGCGTTATTTGTAGAATGTCTCTGCATCAGTAGTAAAGAGCATGGGGTAAAATAGTCTACAATAAGTTGATTAAGCTTTTCAGGATATGTCTAAATGTCCATATTCTCCGCTTAATGTTCATCAAGCCGGTAGTACACTATAGAAACAATGAACATCGTTTGAATAAATTTTCTTGGCCTTCGGCCATTCATAATGCTAAGTCGTAAATGCCTAGAAGTGTGCTTGAAAATTGGGGCCAAGATAGAACCAGAGGATGCTATACAAAGAGGCGTTAATTTGCTTCTAATGAATGATGGGAATAGCGGAGGTCAGAGTTGTCAAACGACGAGTCTTGTCTTGGCCTTGAAACCATAACGGGATATGTTGTCTCTGAGTTTTTTGCATGGGATCAGTCGTAATTTGGTCCCAACGAAGCCCAAAAGTGATTCATCTGATAAGGAGGAAGCACGACGGGGAGGTCGCTAGAAAACGTCAGGAGACAAGTCTGGTGGTTTCTACTCGTTTGGAAAAGGAGGGCTTGACAATGGTGAATGGAGGATTACAGCGGGTCACATGAACGGTGCATGTGAAGTGTTCTTGTGAACATTGTGCGGGATAGTACCTTCGTGAACAAAGCACTGCGTAAAAAGTTGAGAAAAAAGGGGAAAGGAAAACCTAGCCCTGGGATACCATATAGAGTTTTTATGTTGTGAATTATGTATTTAATCATACATGTTAATCCTTTATTTTTAATCATTCAAAGCATAATATAGGGAAACCTAATAATGGAGAATATCCCAAATTATCAGCTGTGCATCATATTTCCCTCTCTAATTACTAAGATCAAATCATATCTTTTACATGTGTTATTTGTAAATTTTTAATAAGTTAAAAGAAAAATACATTAAATTTGTTTTCCATTTTTGAATTTTAAAACATGCTTTGAAAACAGATTTAATAAAAAAAAGATTCCTTATTATCTCATTATGAAGACAGTTTTCAAAACAAAATTATTAAACAGTTTTTTTTTTTAATTTTCATCTTAGAATACAGTTTTTAAAATTGTTTTATAGAATAGGTTTTAAAATAACTTAGAGACCTTTCAAATTATAATACCTCCAAACCTACATCTCTTGGGAATTCCAAATTATAATTATTAAGCGCAACATGCAAAACACAAGTAACTTCTAGAAAGCAAATTACAAGGAAACAACTCCCTAAACGTAATTCTTTACTTTTATACTGACCCTAGCTCCTTAAGGCTATGTTCAAATTGATGGTTATTCCATTTCATTCCATCCCACTATTTTATTCCAACCTTCTATTTAACCCACCTTTAGTTGTTTAAACATAGCGTAAGAGTCCTTGCACGTACAAATAAGAAACTTAAACGCTGATGATATCTAAAAACAGGAGCCACCGAAATCAATAAAATATCCATAAATGATAAAATTAATCCCAATTTTAATTATTTTTTCTACGTTACCTGCATCAATATGTTTTTAACATCATTACTTTCATGATATCTTTCGGATATCTTATGCAGGAGCTATCAATTATGGGTGAGTTTACGATTCAGATTAGCAATGACCTTTTTAATCAGCTTGTTGATGATGGCGTGCCAAAGAAAAAAACTAGAAAGAGTAGACGAAAGGTGGCAAGAGAGACTGAAAAGTCACAATCTAGTGAAACTAGAAAGCCCGAGAGTGCAGTTATTCCAGGGTGGCCCGTGCAGCCCCCTTTGCATCTACCTGCAACATTTCCTGCCCAACCTCATCAGTCAGAGTTAGAAGGTATTCAGTCTATGCTTAAGGAAAGTGAGAAGGTTTTGGAAAGATTGCAGAAGCAAGAGGAGAATTTGTTGGAGGAAGTAAGCCAGAAGGCAAAGGATCTTCATGATAAAGAGTATAAGCTTCCAAACCCAAAGCCTGAGCCATGCTCGGCCGAGAGATTTGCGACCTTATCATGTTACAAGGAACATATCAAGGACCCTTTGAAGTGTGCTAGTTTTGTTACCAGTTTTGCTGATTGCCTGCGCAGGTATGGCCGTTTAGGTGACAAGTGAGTTAATACTGATTAGTGGTTTAAAAGGAAATTGGTGTGACAAATGCAAATAAACTAGTGAACTACATACTGATAAATACTCATTGTGCTACTGCCAATTTTGTTTAGTCTCATTCCCAACATTAAACCTTGTTTTGAAGCTCAGAATAAGTGACGTATTCCTCATTTGCAATCTGAACATTTGTTATTTGCTTGCCCTTTCTATCAAGGGAATATTTTCAAGTTGGTCAGTTACAAGTATGCTACTAACTCTAAAAAATAGAGACGTTGCTGATTTTATCAACTCTGAGTATCGTTATTAGTTTTTGTTTTTATTCTGGTACAGCTTTTATAACCCAAAACAACGTTAGGAAAGACGTACGTACTGTGGCTAAGAATGTGAAAAAATAGTATTGATTGGAAACTTTACCTTAACCAGTATCTTTAAGGGAAAAAGATCACTAAAGTATCCTAAACTAAAGACATTTTAGACTTGGCTTTATTTTGATTAATCTTTAAACTGTCTTATTTGAAAATAGACGCAATGAAGTTTAATTTTGTTTCAATTGATCCTTAATTCTTTTTTAAGTCACTTAAAAATTACACTTTCTACGAATAATGTTTTTTTTTCTTATTTTATTACAATTCATTTGATCTTATATTAAAATGTAAAAAGCATGAATTTAGAAAAATTAAAATAATAAAAAAGTATTTATTTGACTTTTTAATTATAATTTTTATTATGTCTTAGTGTTTTAAAAAGTATTTGACGTAAACTATATAATTATTGAGATTTAAAATAATTAAATAAATAAATGGTTAAGAATTCTTCTTTATTAGTAATTCAACCTGAATTTAATTAAAGACCAGTTAAAAGAGAGTAAAATTTAAAAATGAAACTAAAATTAAGGTTTATTTATAAAAGAGATTAAATTTAAGGACTTTACAGTTTAAAATATTTATCTATAAACAACATCAAAATTACGAATTAATTAGGATGAATCTAAAGTTTAAGATCCTTATTTACAAAAAAAATATACAATTTAATAAAAAAAAGATACAATTTAATACTGTTAAATACTCCTTCCCTAACTCTTAATCCATTCTATCCCACGGTTTCAAAATTCAAACCACTTTTAATATGGTATTTGGAGTCTGTATTTTGTCTAATAACCAGTTTCTCAAAAGGTATTAACACCAACTGTATTCTAGAAAGTGGAATTGCCAGGAATTGAAAATATAATTAAATGAATACTTACTTATTAATGGGGTGGAAATGGACAATAAGGTAGTCATATTTCTGTTTATCTTAACTTTAAAATTATTTAAATACTCTTAATTATATAAAATATATTATATATTTCACTTTTAATATATATATATATATATATATATATATATATATATATTCTTTAATTTTATTATAAATACATTATTAAAAAATGGATTAAATATTCCTTTACCCTTGTTGACGATCGTGCAATTGGTTTCCCTGACGTTTCGAACTCTTTAGACATCAATTCAAAGAAAGCAACCATTGCTGGTGGCAGAAAAAGTGGGAATACAAGACCAGTGCTGGTGTCATGCACAGGAAAATGCATCGAGGTGGTTGTATTGTTGTGGAGTACTTAAGGTTAATTTTTATCTTCTTTTTTTCTTTTATTGGCATGTAATAGGGATAGAAAGGTTATCAGATTTCTAGTACTGTAATTTTGTTATATAAATCTCAATTCTTCAATCAATGCGATGATTAGAGTATCCATCTAATCCATATTTGTTGTATATAAAGTGATTGAAATATTTGAAATAGAATCAAACTTTTATTAAAGTGGATCCTTTTAAAATATAATTATTTAAATTAAATTAAATTATACTTTATGGAATTGAATTGAAGTACTTTTCCAAACCACCACACACACACTTATATATATAATGGTTTTTTTACATAATGGTTTTTTTACATTATCGGATCACAAATTTTAAATATGTTAAATTTATAAAGTTAAATTTTAAATATTTATATTAATTAATTTTATATTATTAATTTGTGGGTAGTATTTAAAAAGAATATAGATGTCAACAAATGCAAGGGTGAGTTGTTTGCAGGCAACCATTAAAATATTGATTTTTTGATTTAATATAAACAATTTTATACGTTACGAAAATTAACAAGTATAATTATCTTAAAATTCATGTCATGAATAACTTCTTTATTAACAAGAAATCGTTTATATTAATAATACATGTTTATTAAACTCGTTTATTATATAAAGATAAGTTCTAAAAATACGTAAGAAGAGCTTACAAACATAACTTTAGTATATAATAATAATAATAAATTAAAGAAAATAATATTCATGGTTAGGAATTCATGTGAATTTTATCTTCATAATTATAACAAATTATAAAGAATAGTGCAAGTTTAACTCAGTAAATATTGTTTTCAGATTTATATTGTTATTCATCTCATCAAAAGTCAAAATAAAGATGGTCTTGAGTAAATTAATATTTACCACAAAAGTCTTCAACACTATACTCATCTACACAAAGACCACAACTTCACCAATTAAATTATTCACAAGTGCACCACCCAACAAATTTTATTAACCATTCTATATAATAGAATACTACAGTTTATATCATGATTCCATGTAAACAGATCCATTTATCTTTTTCTCTTCCTTCTTCCTTTTTTCTTGTTTTTTTTTCTTTTTTCTTTTTTCTTAATTTTTTTCCCGAAATCACTCTTTCTCTTTTTCTCTTTAAAATTGTAAGACTATAACCATTTATAAAGATCTATTTACATACTTTCCTTTCAAATGTAGTCTTAACCTACATAACACTACTATATTTATTTTCTTTTATTTTATCATCTCTTTTAAATAAACACAAAAATATATTTGCTCACCCTGCTTTCTCTATTTTTTTTTTCTGACTTCCAAGTTTTCTTCCTCTTACGCTCCAAAAAAAATTTAAAATTCTTTATTTTAAATATCTCAAATTTATTATATATATATATATATATATATATAAAAATATATATAAATTTATATATAAAAAACCAACAAATTATAACAATAATTAAATTTTCACTCAATAAAATAAAAATAAAATGATAAAAATGTAGACAAGAAATTCATATTTTATACTAGTTATATATATTTGAGGAAGCATTACTCCACGTTGATGTATGAAATTTTTTTCTCTATTTTTAAAATTCAAGAAATATCATGGAATTGTGAATATAGATTCAAATTTGACTATATTATAATCTTTTCAAGGTATAAAAAAAGGCACATGTAACTCTCAATAACACCCTTCTAAATATTATAATCTTCACATATCTTTATCCAATATTTAAGTTACAACTTCCAAACTTTCACCTATATCTATTTATGTATATATAGTAATCATAGGAATTTATTACACAAACAAAAAAAATAAGTTATCTAAAATTTAAAATATAATAATATAATAAAACAATTTCATTTAATTTTATTGTAACAACAAAATCATATATCTTTTATATTATTAATCCGTTAATGAATCTAAAGTCGATGCACACAAAGAAAAATATCATATTTTTATATGTTTTATTAAAAATTAATATCTAATCTAATTCAAGACATTTAATAATAAATTTGAGAGTGAAAGATTAAGACGAGTTCATTACAATTAAATCCTAGATCTACACGAATCATGAAATACAAGAATTTTTATCTGAATAATCAATTTTTTCACTAACTTATATGTTAATATATATATATATATAACTTAGATTATTAATGAATTAAAGAGATTTTTTTCTATATTATAGGTTCATTTACTTAATACCCAAAATAGCTGATACTCTATATATTTTATTAAATTTATAACTTTAC
>Ga0209700_102006_pt1 | contig 42137 bp, 22 predicted proteins | sample SiratroredBW_FD_187528 | JGI IMG/M metagenome (GOLD analysis project Ga0209700, IMG submission 187528) | Root nodule microbial communities of legume samples collected from California, USA - Siratro red BW (SPAdes) (version 2) | ecosystem: Host-associated > Plants > Roots > Nodule | place: USA...
TAAAATCATAAGAAAATGTAAAAAAAAAAAAAAATATCATTATAAAAGTGTATGTGTTTATTAATTGTTACAGTAATCGTTATAGATTATAAATTACGTGAAAGATGTAAGGAAATGTATTAAAAAAACAATTATGAGTGTATTTTCTTTATTAATTAACTGTTATAGATTAATAATAAAATCGTAAGAAAATATATAAAAAGGTGTATTATTTTTATTAATTAGTTGTCACATTTTTAAGAATAAAATATTAAGAAAAAATGTATAAAAAAATCATAAAGTGTATCTCTTAATTAATTATTATAGATATATAAAAAATTAATTTTATGTGTTGAAAAAGAAAGAAGCTGCTGAAAGATTGACTAAAGAAGATTAATCTTATTTTTCCACGTGTTACTTTAATGAGGATAAGGTTATCCATGAACTTATTATGTGAACCTATTATAAAATAAAAGAAGGTCATATTATATTTTAAGATTAAAGTGATTAAAAGATTACCATTAGTGTCATATCAAAAACACTCGGGTTGTTCAACTTATATTTGAGATACATGGATAATCACGGTGTCCATTTGCATGATTCGGTAATCATCGAGTTTGTTACCACGGATCTGGTTATGAAATTGAGTAATTTTTGTGAGTCCATTATTATATAAATAATTAACACGAGTATCTGCTTTTACTTTTATCTTTTATTTTTACTATATAGCTCACTTACTTTTTTATACATATTCAATCCATTACACATTTATTTACTTAAGTGTTGGAGTATTTTTTATAGGTGGACCTTCCTCGTTCTTTAAGACTAGAGTTCGGATCACGTAGTACTCAGACTCGGTTCAAGCCAATCCAATCGACCTTAAAAAGACACCTATTCGGATCTCGGTAAGAACATTTGGTGTCCACTATGGGATCGAGTAAAACTTTCCCTGACCAAGGTACTCAGTGTTACCCCACAACCGAACCAACAACTACTCACATTTCTACATCACCTGAGATGGATCCAGCAGCACTTGAGGCTATCAAGACCCATATGGAGAACATTCTCCAAAACAGCATGCAAGATGCCCTCACAAACCTTAAATAGGAGTTGGTGGACCAAAGGGAAGCACACTGGAATGAGTTGGAAACACTACAACGACATTTTACAGCCCTACAACAAGTCCTACTCATTCACGCATCTGAGCAAAGTCGACAAGCGATGCCAAAACGAGAACATGAAGGTGAAAATCGACCTCCTGGGGACAAAGTCCACAAAAGAGCAAGAACTAACCCTGGTGGACAATGTAGGGTCGTTCATAGCCCTTTTGTGGCAATGAACCGCGATGGAGGACAGACCAAGGCTGTTTACAGCTCCTCTGTTACAGCAGATCACAAAAGAATCGTCAAGATATCTAACAAAATTGATCGAGAGCTCGACTTCTAAGTAAACCCAACACCTTGCCTCAACCCCGAGTTAGAGGCTTACATGGAAGGATTTCAACCCTTCACTGCCAGGGTCATGGAAGCGCAACTCCCCGACAAGTTAAAGTGGCCTAAGGTAGACTCCTATGACAGAACCTCAGACTCAGATGCATACGTCAAAGCCTACATGACCCAAGCCAGTATTTTCTTTAGAGACATGAGAGTGCACTGCAGATTATTCCCCACCACCCTCAAAGGAACAACTTTGGAGTGGTGCTACTCATTGTCGCAGAACTTGATTGACTCGTTCTGAACCCTCTATTCAAAGTTTATAGCTCGGTTTATAAACAGCAAGCCAATGGCTACATCCTCGACCTTACTACAGCACGTGACTCAAGGCAAGAATGAGTCACTCTAAGACAATAATGGCTCACTTCGCAAAGGTCTGTCTGCATATAGCCAATCTACACCCAGCAGTGGTAATGCATGCGTTAACAATAGGATTAAAGCTCGACCTCTTCCTCAATGCCTTGTTTGCGGAGCCACTGTCCAACATGGATGAACTTCGAGCTCGAGCTCCAAAGTATATTACAATTGAAAAATACTGAAGCATCGAGGAGGTCAGAAATACCTCTCATGACCTCTACCCCAAAAAAGAAAGAGACTCGGCAGGTTCGACTCCTACACTCCACTCAACGTCAACCGAGATGTGGTGATCCAAGAAGCCTACAACTTGGAACTCATTCACCTTCTGTAACCCATGCAGACTCTAGACTTTGTCGATCATACCAAAAGATGTTGGTATCATTAGAACTATAGTCACACAACGGATGAATGCACGAAAGTACATGACCTTATTGAAGAGTTGATCAGATCGGGCTACCTCACTTGGTTTATCCAACAAGGCCAAAGTCATCTAGAACGTAGAGGACATGGAAATGGCCAAGGAGGTAGAAGGCAAGGTCAAGGCGGATTCCCCACGAGAGGGGCCAAGGTTGTGGTAGAGGACAAACAGAGACTTCAGCTCCTCAAAACCAACTTCAGGCTCTGTCAGAGCAAGAGCCAAAGGATCCCGAGAATGGCTCCGATTGTCGTGGACACATCCATACCATAGCTGGAGGCTTTGCAGGAGGAGGTAGTTCCAAATCTGCTCAAAGAAGATACTTTAGAAGTATTAACTTGATAAACAACTTACTATCGAGAACTCTTCCTCTAATCACATTCAGTGATTATGACTTCTGCATACATGATCCCAACCAAGACGATCCTATAGTCATCTCAGCGACTATCACCAACTGACGAGTCCATAAAATTCTCATAGACCCAGGAAGCCTAGCCGACATCATTGGTCTACATTTTTGAAGCTCGACATACCCATGTCGATGGTGAAATCGTACCTCGACCCCTTCGTCGGATTTGCTGGAGAAAGGGCACATACTAGAGGATACATGGATTTGTTGACAACCTTAGATTGAGATATGGTAGAAGTGAAGGATGGAGACAAATCACATAGGCAAGCACCATAGATGAAAATGTTAACGTTTTTTCAAAGACAAATCATCACGAAAATGTTTATGTTTGTTAGTCTAGTATTAAGGTTGAGATACAACTGAAATGTATGCCAAAAACAAATTTTTAAATTGCACATGTGAAACAAGTATAAGAGTAAGTCTCAAGTCACTCTACTAAACTCACATAAGCCTGTATAAAAGTTAACTAGTTTAAATCATACCAAATTTGATTCAATTATAAATGAAACTCAACTCAATTTAATTGGTAAATTGAATCAGTTGAATCATCGACTAACCAACCAAGTAAACACTCCAAACTTAATAATATCAATAAGTCTTAAATATGTTATATACATAATAAATTATAAAATTTTATTTTAAATCTCTAAAAACTATTTATTTGTATTTCATTTCTAACATTATATTGTATCTTTCAAATTAAATTTTAATTACTTTAAATCTTTATTTTCGTTGAATTTACCGTTTGAAGATACCTATCTATTTTTAATATAAATAGTAGAAATAACTTAATATATATTATTTGAAAACTTCTTAAATTGTGTAATACATGTTTCAACTAAAACTCACACGTCAATAATAACAAAGAAAACAATAACAAAAGAAACTTAGATCAAAATATTTAATTTATTAGATATTCAGTTAAAAATAATTTGTGCTCAAAATATGAATGGGTCTTCGGAAATCATAAACTTTGTTTAAACTTTTCAAACATTTCACTAGTAAGATTGAGAGAACCATGCATACATAACTAGACGGTAAATAAAGCAAAGACACCAATCTTGAGGAACGATTTACGTTCTTCCTAATCAGAACTACAAACAATTGCAAGGTCTTACAATAACGCCAAATCCTGGTTTTTAAATAGGAGGAAAACAATTGTCACTCTACAAATTCTAGAGGTACAAAAACAATTACATCGTTTTCTGTATGGCATAAATTTTATTCAGGACAAAAAATTGCATTTTCCCACTTGATGGGAGCAAAACAATGCTGGTAAAATTAGTTAGAAAAGAATATACGAGGCCGGTTTCATTTGGGAAATCTCAATCTAAAGCATCTATGACAGCATCCACAACCTCTTGGGTGGTGCTTGTCCCTCCAAGATCCTTTGTTCGGTATCTGCCATCCAGAATCACATGTTCCACAGCAGTTTCCAAACGGTCAGCAAAGGCAGGAAACTGAAGATGCCTAAGCATCATAGCTGATGAGAGAAGAAGCGCCACTGGGTTGGCAGTCTTTTCCTCTAATACTTGTTCACTACCAACATTTCCTGCTGAAGCACCTTGCTCAAACACAGCATGCTCAGCTCCAACATTACCTGCAAAAAACACATCCATGGTTTGTGGTGATTGTCAAGCAAAAGTCATATTTGAGGACAGAGAGCAGTAACTATTCCCTCACTACAAAACTCAAAGAGCAATCATCTCGATATCACTGTACCATCACAGACACTAAAATCACCATTCCATTGATATCACCATTACTAAGTGCGCCAATCAAAGCTTTCATCTCTAGTACTTCCCTATATACAAGTCCTGTATGACCAAAGAATCTACTGCACTAAGATGCAAAGTTTTACAATGAGTAAAATCGCTCCCCAGATGCAGAATAATGATCTTGTCACATACACAAATAAACTCAGCCTAGTCTTTTCAAGTGCTGCGCATTATTCAAACAACTGATAATAACAGGTAGCAACGAGCAAGGAGGTATTTTAAAATGAGAAAATCAGGTGAGAGCACTGAAGTTAAATGCAGTAGTAAGTAACAACCGTACCTCCTGGCATAACTCCAGTACCTCCGGCAATACCTGCTGCAGTATTTGCAACTAGATTTCCATAAAGATTTGGGGTCACCTTGCAAGAGGAAATAGAACAAGTGAACTTCAAAAACACTTCTATTAAATATCATAAACAAATTAAGATCAATGTTTTGCAAGACAGAACCATCAAAACCTAAGGTTATTGAGCTACCCGTTTGCAATGATTCTCACTTACACCAACAGATAAGGAAGGAAAATTTTATCTATCCCTTCAAATCAAACAACAGAACAAACACATCTGCCTATATGTTTGGATGGAGGTGTCCAGGGAGAACAGGATTGGCAGATGGACACTTGCACCCCTTATTTTTCTTAAAATTGTAACTAATATGTCAAATTTTTATTTTTCACCGCAAAATTTATATATTGACTCCACTGTCAAGTTATATATTGATATAAAAAGTGTATAAATCTATATACTATATGATAATAATATTTCTTATTTACTATTTTTAAAATCGTTGCCCTTAATCTTAGATCCGCCACTGTCCTGCCCCCTTTCCTGCAAAAATCATCCATCACATCACAGATTGTTAAACCGTTTCTTATCCCAAATCCTTGCTCTATGATAGCCAGTTTTTCATACTAATCTTCTGACAAACACGTTAACTAAGACGCTATCAATATTTCCAAGATAATGCAGTGAAGCAATAATCTTTCTCTCCTTTTTTCCACTGCCAACAATCTTAAAAGAACAAAACAGCAAACTTTGGGAATGTCACAATCCCTGTTTTATTCCTTAATTATTTAACCTTAAAATATTCTTTTACTTGACCAACAGCGAAAAGCCTATAGCAAAAAATGAAACATGATTTCTCCTCGACTAAACTTTGGTTACAAATTTTCACCCTCTTTTGTGCAACTACTCATTTCTCAGCTAAATTCTCTTGTAGATGTTATTAATTTATGCATACATAAACAAGGAAAACCCAACCAATTTACCAAATAATATCTGAAAAGCCCAATGAGCTCAAAAACCAATAATTGGTTTTTCACCAATAATCTAATGACACTAAAGTTTAAACAACCTTGCAAAACAAAAATGTATACATCTCTGCTTTTACTCCATAAAAACATTAGACAATTTCAGAAGTGTATTAATTATAAATAAGCATACCATAACATCAAACTGTTCAGGCTTTGAAACAAGCTGCATGCAGCAGTTATCCACAATAATTTCGTTATACTTGATTCCCGGGTATTTTGTGGCAACCTCTCGACAAGATTCCAAAAATAAACCATCTGCAAGCTTCATAATATTTGCTTTGTGTACAGCAGTCACAGTCTTTCTGTTGTTCAGGTAAGCATACTCGAATGCATATTTAGCAATACGCTCTGAACAGAACTTCGTAATTACCTAGCAAAATATTAGGATTGGATGAACCACAGACAAACCCATCATGCATCACGACAGAACTTCAAGATTTGGTAAACTATTTCTAGAAAAGATCACTATATAAAAAGTGATTATTGATCTAAAACAAACAAACTGATTCATGCACACTAACTTTTATAGAATTCTAATTTTAATTCTAATTTTACATCTCAAGAAACGGTAATAATAACAAACTGTTTCTCAAAGACAATAACTATCACCCTAAAGCTAATCACTTAAATTTATCATTGACCTTAACCTCAAAAAAAGTTAAAAATAAATAATTTCCATATGATAAATATGTACTTAACTAATCATATCACAAGATATAATCAAGTACAGAGAATATGTCTCAATTTTGACAGAAAAGTAAAAGGGGATAATTTCTATCCTAGAAAATTCTCTATAACTTCAGAAGAGAAATTCTCAAAAGCAATTCTAGCTTGTACCCCAGTAGATTCTCAGCACTAGTTGAAAAGTTTCTGCCAAAAAAAACTCACAAAAGGCAAGAAAAAAAAATAGTTTTTAGTTGATGAAAAAAGCTATTTCACACCTCTCAAATTTCTCACAGCCCTCCTCATTTTTTACTCTTCAGTAGCAAACCTTTAATTTATTTAAAAAATATTAGACCCATCTCTGTTTAAAGACATTTGAAAGAGTTCTCTATACAATAAAAAACAGAATTATCGTGTCGTGTCGTGTCTGTAATTTATCCCAAAGAAATTACTGGATAACGCATGTGAAAGTGAGAGGAGGCGAACCTTAAGGCTTTCGACGACGCCGGGAACGACCTCGTGTTCGAGGCCGGAGTACTCGCCTTCGGTGTTCTCCCTGATGACGACGATGTCCACGTTATGGTGGCGCGTGGGCAAGCCTGGGAGGTTGAAGCAGTTGACGAGGGAGGCGTAGAGATCGAGCTCCTTCCGGAGCTGCACGTTGAGGGAATTGACACCGCCGCCCATGGGGGTGACCAGGCCGCCCTTGAGACACACCTTGTTCTTCCGAATCGATTCCAGCACCTCCTCCGGCACCACCTTCATGTTCCCGTGGACATCGAACTTCTCAAAGTACACCGGCGCGTGCATCGCCTCCATCACCTGCTCCACGGCGCCCGTCACCATGGGCCCAATCCCGTCGCCCGGGATGAGCGTCACCGGCCGCGGTTTTCCGTCGCCGGGGCGGTGCATGTAGGTGACGGATCGGGCGGTGATCCGATTGGGCGAGGAGCGCGTGATGAGGTCCCTGAGGAGCGGTAGCGATCTTCTGGCCATTGCGTTGCGTTTTGAAAAAGGAAAAAATAAAATTGGATTTGGTGTTGAAGGAGCGTAAATGGAGAGAATATGAATTTGGAAGAATAGAGAAAAGTCCACCCCAACACAACACGCGATGAAGGGAAGGACCGAAATTGTAGTAGCTGGCTACTGAGAATTTGACTTTACATTTTCTCCATTTTTTATATTCCTTTTTTCTTTTAAATGATTCTACCAATAGTTAATAAAGGAAACTTTATTTCTCACCAATTTTTATTTTGCTTTTAAAATATCCAGTAAACAAATATTGAAGCACATTTTTATTTAATTTTAAAAACTAATTTAATTTTAATAGTTTATATATATGAATTATTCGTTAAATCAATTAATAATCGTCATCCTATTAAATATTCATACAAAATTATAATAAATGTGGGACCATCTTAATTAATTGATTTTGCTGTAGTAACAGCATCAATGGTAATTTATTTTTGTCCATCACACTAGTTTGTCCTTCAGCAACTCTATACTAAGTCAGATTTCCAAGTAGATTGCAACTTTTTGGGGTTGGGCCAAAGAGTTTTAAAAAATTAAGAAAATAAAATATATAAAAATAAGTGAAAAGTAAAATAAAGTATATATTTTTGAAATTTAAGTTATATTAATTAACTTAATATTAATTTTATATATAATAAATTAATATATAAATTATAATACTTTAGTCCACTTTAAAAAAATTAAAAATAGATTACGTTAACTTAAATAAAAAATTTAAAAAAATTGAAAATTTAAGTCATATTAATCAAATTAATAATAAATTTATATATAAATTATAATAAATGTTTTCAAAAATAATATCACTTATTTTTTTAAAATATAAGTAATGTTTTATAAATATGTGGATTCAATTTAAGCCTATTTAAGTTACGAGGGTAAAAAATATTTAGTCCGATGGAAGTTGTAATTTTTTTAGCTTTTGCCTTTTGCAACCTTAGAATTGCTAATTGTACCCATATCGACGGAAAGTGGAAGTATTTCGTCAATCTTTGGTCGTGGTAGTGATTTGAAGTTGGTTAGCCTAAGTTACGTGAAGAAGGTATGAATTGGTAGTTTCCTTTTCTTTTAATGGCTGCAAAGTTTCTTCCAAATCTCGAATTCTGAAATAGAGACTTTGAAAAATGGATTATGAAAGCTAGTTTAGTCAAAAATTAATTTGGTCTCTCAGATTATTATTTTTAAATATGATCTGAATTTTTTTAAAAATAACTCATTTAGATTCTTTTTGTTTAACGTAGTTAATCTAACTACTAATAACAGAGTAAGATGTTGTTTGTAGACATTTTTTGAGGTGGAAAGAACATTTTTTTAACAAGGAATTAGGGAGTTTTGTTCCTGAAGTGTTTACAAAATTTAGAAAGTAACTTTTTGTATTATAGTGATGTTAATAGTGATGATTGAGTTTGTGGTGTTGTTATTGTTGGTTTGTGTAGTGGGATATATTTTTATTGACTTTCTAAGGTTAATTGCATCTTTTAGTAAAGATTTTTCAAGCTAGTAGATGGTCTCTATGTTTAATTATCTACTATGGGTTAGATGATCCTTTTGTTCAGTGTTATAGGGTCTACTCATTCTCTAGTGTTCTAGATGATCCTCTAGTGTTAGAAGTTTAGCTTAGATTATTTTCTTTCTTCTATGCTCGTGCTCTATTTCTCATTTATATATGTCTTTTTTTTTCTTTAATATATGTTGATGACATCATTATCATAGAAAGTTCTTCCAGTGATATTCAAACTTTGATTTCCATGCTTCAAAGTCATTCTATTCTCAAAGATCTTAGTCGTCTACATTACTTTCTTAGGATTGAAGTTTCTTGGACCAAAGATGGATGTCTGCATTTATCTCAAACAAAGTATACAAAGGATCTTTTGCAAAAAACAGGCATGGCTTCTTCCAAGTCTCAACCTATCCCAATGGTGTCTTTCATACATCTTAACCAAGATGGTACTATGACTGTTCAAGACGTATCGGTTTGTAGTTGGTTCATTATACTATTTTCTCATTATTAAACTGAAGCTTACTTATTCAGTGAATAAGATATGTCAATATATGCACAATGTGCAAGAACATCATTGGAAAGTTGTCAAGGGAATTCTACGCTATCTTACTAGCACATTGAATCATGACATCATTCTACGAAGTTGTTCTTTTCTATAACTCATTGCCTTTGCTAAGACAAATTAGGGCTCGAATCCCGACAAAAAGAAATCAACAATTAAATACTCTATTTTTCTGGGTCAAAATCCTATTGCTTGGTCTCTTAAAAACATAAAGTTGTTTTAATAAATAACACTGAAGCTAAATACTGCATCGTCGTTGTTGCCTTAGCTAAAATAAATGGATTACCAATTTTCTACACGAGCTTCGCACCACGATGTCTACACAAAAGATCTACTCAAACGACCAGAGTGTTGTTCTTCTTACTTTTTAGAGCCTAATAAAATTTTTTTCTTTCATCTTTCTTCTTCTTTGTTCTTTCTTTTTTCTCTTATGATGAATCTTTTATTGTGGTTGTAAATGTTTGGTTTAGGGCTTTATGGTGAAGTTTTCTCTTTTAATGAACACCAATAGAACTCATTGTAAAGATCACAAACTATCAATACCACAATTGGTTGGTCATGTATGGAAGCATGTTTTGGGATTAAAAAAACTCCTACAAATGTTACAACAATTGTGTGAGGAATGACACAAATTGTTGTCTCAATTTAGAATATTCTTCGAGCAATGAAAGAATTGAAACTTCTTTCATGTGATGATCAAGCTGACAAAACTTTCGATAAAAATTATTTAGAAGCAACGTCAGAGTCTCATCCAATATTACTGTAAGATGACGATTAATACCAAAAGATTGATGAACACTAAAATAAACCCTTCAATCTAGAAGAGAAGAACAAAATTAAAACAAAGAAAGAACATGATTAAGTCCAACTCTATCTCTCAAGTCATCACCCACTTAATGGCAACAATAATCTAGTAAAAAATACTAAATTGAGTCATTTAAAAGAATTTAAAACATCATGAAATAAAAACTAAGGACTGAACTAATTTTTGATTGTTTAAGACCAAAAGTGGTATTAGCTTTATAAAAAATTATTCTCCAAATTGTTATATCTAGAAAGTTTTTATATTCTAGAAAGCATATTATAAAATAGTTGTATTATCATTCCAAGAAAAGGAATCTATAATAAGAAATGAGGAATTTAAACTTTCCCTAACCATAATTTCAAAAATTATTTATCAAAAATTATTGTGGAACAGTTATTTTATATTCCAAAAGACTTATTTCAAAAACTGAAATATATATTATGAAGTTGCAAGACGTTGCAACCACAAAATAATACACTACAAGAAAAAAGTTATTTAGAGACCAATATTTAGCTATCAAATAATATTGTTGCTAATTGTGACCAAAATAATTACCAAATTAAATTTTGGTTGCTAAATAACTACAAAATAGAAGTAATGATTGAATTTAGTGACCAATTAAATCAAATAATTGGTATCTAACATTAAATATCAAAGTTTTAATGATATATGTCATTAGATTCTAAATTGGTATCTACAAAATTTGAGACCTCATTAAATTAAAACTAAGAACTGAATTAATTTTTGACTGTTTAACACCAAAAGTGATATTAGCTTTATAAAAAAAAATATTCTCCAAATTATTGTATCTAGAAAGTTTTTATATTCTAGAAAGCATATGAAATAGTTGTATTACTATTAAAAAAAGAATTTACAATAAGAAATGAGGAATTCAAAAACTTTCCATACCATAATTTAAGAAATTATTTGAGAAACATTTATTTTATATTCTAACTTATTTCAAAAAAGTGAAATATATAATATAAAGTTGCAATCACAAAACAATATTGGTTTCAGGTGCAAAGTCGAGTTTCAACTATATAACAATGTTATCAATAGCAGAAGGCCAAACTTCCAGTGGATAAAACACTTCCATTACAGCCTATAGCGCCACAATAGCATGCCTCCCTTCACAAATTGCCTATGGAAATTCACAAACGCCAGACAAAACTCAAATTGCAGCAGCAGTGAAGGAGAGACGAAGGAGAATGGAGGAGTAGGGTTACCGTGAAAAACCCACAAGGGCATTTTTTGACTTTTGCTCAAACTAGGGGTGCAGGTACTAAATAAGGGATGCAGAAAGCAAAAGTCTTTTCCTGATCAAGTTTGAGAGGCAATTAAGCTTTTAATGAAATAGAGAATGTTACACAGCTGAGATAAATGAAGAGAGCAGGGGAAGTTTGAAAGATGAAGGGAGGGTTAGGCAAGCCCCATGGAGTTAGCAAATGGGTGAAACCTCATTGGCTCAAGGATTTCATGATGTCAAAACAATATTAAGACTTTTCTCAATTCCTCTACCTCGTAAATGTTTTTTGTTTCATCAATTGCTATTTTGTTTTTCTTTCTCGTTTTTTTTCTTAATTAGTATTCTTGTTTGGATGTAATTGTCGGAAATGTTGAAAGAGGTAAATTGACTTTAATTTCTTTTTTTTTTTTTCTATACTGCTTGGAGCTTTAATTCAAAGATTATGAGATTGCGGAGATGATGGAGACCATGGAAGCGACTTTCATTGCTACAACAGCACATCACGAAGGATCCTTTTATGAAATTTTGCATCAATATGGAAAAGGTTTTGAAGCAATTTTCTCATGTTTCAAATATTGATCACATGATTTACTTACAACTTGATTTGGTTGCCGTGGAAAAGTTAGTTAAGAAAATGTTTGCCTGTGATTTGTCTAATAATCACACACGGTTTCAAAGTTAAGATAAAAAAAAATTAAATACATCTTTTAAGACTTGTAATATAAAAGTAATTTCAGAAATAAATTCTTTTTCCCTTAAAACAAGGGAATGAAAAAGTGGTTTCGTTTTCCTTAAATACCAAGTGAGAACTTATTCTAGCATAAAGTTCCGAGTTTCAAAAATGAAAAATACTGGTGATTGAATCTTATCCGAATATTTGAAAAGTAACATTTAAGACCCATAACAATTATGAGTGTGATATCATTTTTACCATGATTCCTGTAATTCCCGAGCAATAACCAACTTTTCAGTATAGGAAAAAACTATTAAAGAGCGTGGTTAAGTGTGCAAGCCTTGTTGAGATCAGCTTCTTTGCAAACAATTAAATGTTTATTTATTATTTTCATTCAGTAATTGAGTATAAGATAGTGTGTTAGTACCTTCCCTACACGTTCTGGACCTTAATCCAGTTTTGCAGATCGATTCTTTATTCTTGGTTTTTCCATAGTTTTCCATAATAAATTATGTGGTGACTCCTCTCTTTGAAAGTAATTTTTATAATCCTTTCATGATTCCAATTACGACAGATGACAACTCTACTTGTCAACTCCACTAGAGACCTTTTTAGAGAGTCAGACTTAATTAATTGAATTAGTAAAAATGAGGGTGATTTTTTGAATGTTTATATTTCCCTTTCTTTTGTATATATGCTTGTTTATGTTATTGCTGAAATATTGAACCTTAGGGTAAGCAACATGTTATATCTGTCTGGAAATTTTTCTAGCGGTTTTGCAGGTGGGGGTTGGGTGCATTATTCTTCCTTCATACATCTTTACTTTTGTATATATCATGAGTGAGACCCTATACCCAGGTCTGTGGAAGCTTAGAATTGGAAGGGGTTGTGTAGCAATGTCAAAATGATGTACTTCCTTTTTTGGCTCTGGTAAGAACTCCTGGTAGAGTCTAATCCTCCGTAAACAACACAAGAACACCTCATTTTTCAAAATTCACCATAAGGCTCCAAAATTACACAATCAATTACACAAGAATCTGAACCAGGAACAAGAAATATGAACCAAAATGTGAACCATAAAACAGTAATTCTAAAAATTACTTTGTAAACACATAAATCAAAGAATAAAAATTACCTCAACCATAAACCAAAACTCTAAATCCTAAAGTAATTGGTGACAACAAGTTTAGGGATTGTGGTACGGAGATTTAAGAGGGAGCTTCTAAATAGCTACAAACGTTTGGGAGACAAAGATTGAAAGGACAAATTTGAAAGGGAGAAGTTTTCCAATTTGGAAGGGGATGGCTTTGGAACTTGAAAGGACAAGGCTTTTAAATTTGTTCTCATCCTCTCATAAGTGGTTAAGGTCACTTATTTCTCCTTCTATAAATGTTTTTATATTTTTTATTTTGTCCTTAAATTTAGATTAAAAAAACTACTTTTTAAAAGAACATTTTTTCTTAATTTTTTTTTAATTTAAAAGTTCCGAATCTCAAAATTAATATAACAAAATATATTATATTCTATTTTAGAATTCAATTTTATTTTAATCAAATAATTTAAACATCACTTTTAAAATGTAATATAATATATCACTCTTTTATCCAATTTAATATAATTATTTTTGTATTAATTATTTTTTTACTTCTATTTAAAATTATTGTTGAAAAATAACTTAAAAAGTAAAAATTATTTTTGGAAAGAACTAGTTGTCAAATTTTTCTAACATATCTTTTAATTTAAAAATTGATATAAAAAAATATATTACATTTTAATTTATAATTCAATTTTACTTTAATTAAATCAATTAAGCATCACTTTTAAAGTTGTAATATAATATATCATTTTTTTATCTTATAGTTGTATTAATTATTTTTTATTTTTTTTATTTAGATTATTTTTGAAAAATAACTTAAAAATAAAGATTATTTATAAAATAATTGAAAAAATAATTTTATAGTAAGATACTAAGAACTAAAGATAATCGTATTAATATGGATAGATTCAATAATAAAATCAATAAATCTAAAAAAAGTCACATTCAAATTTTGTTTTTTCTTTTTAGTTTAATTTAATTAAATTATTTCAATTAACAAAGTAAAAAAAAGAATAGATTCAAAACCTTATTATATTTATTCTTTGAATTTATTGTGTTAAATGGAAAGGATACATGTTTACAATCATTATATGAAAACAATATATTAGTTACTGTGAATTATAGACGTTAATGTGTTTTCATTTATTTATAAATAAGAAATGGAAAAGAAAGGAGGATGGATCGTTGCAGGTGACATCAATTGTTCTGTGAATGGTGTCCAGTGGGCCAAGTCACAATTCAATGACTTGAGTTGTAATTCTCTTAAGTAAAAAGAGTTGTACTCTAACTATGACTATAACTTTTGACCTAGTGGTAACTGCTCGATCTAACAAGAATCACTATTTAAAAACTTGTGTCTGAGTAAGATTTGTATTGCATATAGTTTAAAAGTAGAAAAAGCCTGAGAATTCATACCATTGTTAGGGTATTTATAATCTTATAAGTCTTTTAAGTAATTTTTTTAATATTTAATCAACATGAATTAGGGAATTAACATTTCTTGTACTAACATCATATTAAGTAATACCGTATATGATGTTTAGGTAGACATAGACAAGATGACGATTCAAATTTATAGAAAGAAAAATTTATTTATTTACTAAGAAAATATATAATTATATCATACACAAACTTTTTAGGCCTTAGCTAGTATAGACAACTATGTGTCTAAAAAGAGTAACTAAAAGAAAAATTTATTTCTTTGACCAACGAGATGTTAAACTATACCATTCACTATAAGTAATGACAAGTCTAAAAGAAATAAACAACATTAGAATTTGTGTCATTGAATGAAATTTTATAGCTTTCATATTATTATTGTTATTAATAATATTATTATTTTAATTAATATTAATAATATCCGTAATAATCATTTAGCTACCATACAAAATTAGTAGCTATTTCAATCACTATCAATAATCATGACCATTCCATCACTAAATTCAATCACACACTAAATTCAATCACAAATTTGATAATGAATTTTTTACTAGTGTTTTAATAACCAAAACTAAATCCACCCCAAAAACAAATTCACCATTTTAATGACATATAAATTAATTTTTTTAATATTAATTTAACATTAAAAGGAGAACCATTTTATTGTAAAATAAATTTTACTAAAGCACCACTTTAATCTCAAAATTTTGTTTTTTTATTTTTGGTACAGTATGAAAGAATTCGATTAGTAACTTCAAACTAATGTCTAAAAAATAGTAAAGATCAAACAAAACTTTACATAAATTATTTTTTATACATATATTCTGATTATTTTAAAAAATTGACAATAATATAGCACATATTATATATTTCTTATTAATTTAATTAATATAATGTAAAATAGATAAGATGATTTCTATGTTTTTTTTTAATCGACACAAAGAATAAAATTAATTAGAAGTATAGAAGGGTTGTATTGAATCACCAAACCCACATAATTATCTTACAAAAAAATACCTTATATTATGGTATATGGTTTATACATATAATTCTTGACCTCAAAACCAGAATCCATTATCATTTTGCTATATGTGCCATGACCATAGAGACTATCAACATGTGTTGTTATCAAAATTTGTCGTATCCATTGCCTCATCTCGACAAAATAAACAATTACATGTTGTAGAATATGGTATATTGGTCCTGCTTTATGGCCTCCATGTTTCCTACCAGTGGTTTGGATTGTGAATTTGCTCTTGACATTTGGTACTTGAACTTTGCAGTTACAGAATGTTATTGTTCGCAAAACTGACCAAACTCCAAACAGGCGTTACCGTTAACATTTGAGTTGTTATCATCACTTACACTTCTATGAACCCTATCACATTATAAAGGGCAATTGGAGAAACTATTGTCTCTATTAGTGATCTGACCAAGAGTCTTGGTTCAACAACTTTTATTTTGAAGTTACCATACCCCATCATTGTGTGAGCCTATGTCTCATTTAATTCCCATTAAACTTCTCCATGCCTTACCTCCCTCACTCAAAGTTTCACCATATTCATCCCTACTAAATCCAAATACTTCATTACATATGCAATTTACAGATTTTTTAAATATTATATTGGACATTAATACCATTATGGATATGAGAATATTACTCTTGTCATTTTGTTTTTCATCTAAGACTGGCTTCTGAATGGACCAGACATCATATCTCTTTTACATTTATCTTCTTTGGCCTAAAAATTATCATATTTCTATGATTTTATATTTTTCACACAATTCTTAACCACACACCTTTCCATCCTATGTTTTGTTTGTCATTTAATTATAAGGTATGGAAATTATGAAAGTTGGTCATTGGTTGTATATAGTGGACTGAATTTAAACCTATCATATAGATTCAAAATCCTTTAAACTACTTTGCAATTAAAGAATAAGTATGTGGTTATCTTCTCTTTTTCCTTGTACATTTCACATCTTAGATCTCATCATCATGCCTCTTCTTCACAAATTTACTATGGTAGGGATCTTGTCTAAGAGCATTCTCCACCCAAATACAGTGAATGGGACCTTCAAACTCTATAAACATTTGAACGTTTCACTATTTCCTTTTACTAAATCTTACATCGGAACATTGTAAGTTGATTTTATTGTGAATATTTGTTCACTATCTTCTTTCCAAACCCACTCATCGTTTCTACCAATTCTAAGATCTTTGTTTTAATGTTATTCATGTTCTACTTTTCGTACTAGTCTCTCTCTTCTAGTATTTTCCACTCACAATTTCCATCTTTCCACTCACCCATCTCCCCTATGGTTTTGTTCATGGATTCTGACATCATGTACAGTCCTGGAAATGTCTTTTTAAGTGGCCTTCTTCCTTGAGTCTTCCCAAAAATTAATTTATCTCCTAAACCAACTTTTCATTATATAGTATTATTAAAATATTTTCGTTATTGGTTATCCTCAAAGAATTCACATACATCTCTCACCATTCCTAAATTTTATACGTAACTTTTATAAAATACTATAGCGAATAACTTGTAAGTTTTTTTTATTAATATAAATTTTTATATAAATGATTTATTTAAATGAAATAACTTTTAAAACTAATAATCCAATGGAAATGAATGATGCTATATTTTGTGTTTTTAGGTGTAGATGGTTGTTGGTTGTTGGAGGTGACGTGTGATTATTTTCGGTAGCATTTTGGTTTAGTAGGAATTTATGTCTCTGCACATAAATCACTCTGAAGGGACAATTAAGCAAAACAGCCACTCCTAATATAGAAGAGGCAGCAAAAGATGTTTGGAAGACTAGTATATATTCTTCACTTATTTTTTTCTTTATTGATTATTGGTTTGTCAAGTAATGGTTGAGTATGAAATTATAATGAATGAGAAGAAATTAATTAATAATAGAGAATTTGATTAATATACTTTTCTTCAACTTTAATCCTTTCTTATTCTTCTTCTTTGAATTTAACTTATTTTTGTATTGCCCAAACAACAAAAATAAGGGTAAGATACATACATACACCAGACCCTCTTAAAAATATCTTAAGAAAGAAAAACTAAAAGTGTCAATTTGAGCAATAATTTATGCATCAAGACTAAATTATTATTATTATATCCAATCCAATGTGACTGTACACAGTTAATGACTATATTAAATGAATCCTATCAGAATTTGATAAATTTTATGCATTATAAAAGTTATATAAAAAGTGTTACCAACTATTTGTAAAACTGTTAGTACCACTGTTTTTGACTTTTGCACAAATACGATTCCACTGATGATACCTTACATATATATATATATACCTGAAAGTTGTGCATGAAGTATAGATAAACCAACTCCAAATCCTACCTCTTGAATTCAATTCATGAGTCTAAATAATAGTAAAAAAAAGGGTTAAACTTAGAACTGAAAAGGACAAGCTGTGGCATATCCAGGACCATTGAAAATGGCACTTTTGGTTGCATGTACTTTTATTCATTCGAATCCAACCCTTTTCCATCGTTCATTATAATAGTTGTTTGAACTTTGTTTCTGACAGCAAACACAATTCCACTATTATACAACTATAATAATAACGGCTGCATAGATAGCACACTTACCAAGTAGCAGCCACCTGTAAACACACCACTCTCATTTTCTCTCAATAACTACGGCTCATCTGAGCCACAAGACCTTGCTTTATCTTCCTCAAACTATGTCTGAACATGAAGCTGAGGAAGGCCAACCTGATAGTATTGCTTCCTTTTCTTTTTGGCCTCCTCATTTGGAGAAACTTTTCCCCGTTTATGCCATGGGAATTCCCAACCCTGTCTTGGATTCTTCACTTAAAAATTCCGATTGTTTTGATCCTATCTGGGATGATGTCAGAAAAGAAGCCATGTTAGAGGTACCAATAATTTTTTTTCCTCTTTTTTTATGCATTATGTTCCCTCACCTTCTTTGGTTGCATTTTCCAAGTCATGCATATCGGATGCTGACTATGGTAGCTAATTTTAGGCTAAAGGCACAACAAGAGAAATAAAATAAAATAAAGGATATGAGAGTGCTAGATAAATGTGTAATAGGCTAAGTAATGGTTTTATACAAGAAAATATATTGGTGTGACAACTAATGAGAAAAGGATGACAAAAATTGATTAAGGTGGCTTGAACATAAACAAAGAAGGAGGGCGATCAAGAAAGACATTGGAGGAAATTACTTAGATGGATCTCATAGTAAATAATATCTCTAAATATTTAGTCCTCAATGAAACTGAATTGTGTGATTCATGTAACAAATCTCACCTAGTAGGATAAGGTTTTGTGCCTGTTGTTGTTTGCATCTTGGGTGCTGAGATTGGTGGGGATAATTGAGAAGTTCATGGATTGTTTATTCTGTTTTTTTCCCACTAATCATAAACTGTGTTTGATTATATGATAAAATATGAACTTAGATGCATCTTTTTGCATATATGATGAGTGTTGGAGAACATTTACATGTTTGATAGCTTCATGATATACCACTATTTGGGTGCAGGCAGAAAGGGAGCCAATTTTGAGCAGCTTCTTCTATGCCACTATTCTGTCTCATGATTGCTTGGAGCAAGCATTAGCTTTTGCTCTTGCCAACCGACTCCAAAAGCCTACTCTTTTGGCCACTCAGCTGATGGATATATTCTCTACTGTGATGAAGCATGATAAAGGTATTCAGCATTCGATTCGCTTGGATATCCGGGTAACTAATGTTCTTTAATAGTACATGAAATTCATCTTGTATAACTTTGGAATTTCATTGCATAATGATCTAATTTGATTCATTTCGGAACGATTTTCTGATAGGCATTTAAAGATCGGGATCCTGCTTGTTTGTCATATTGCTCAGCACTTTTATATATGAAGGTAAACCATTTAGTTTTCCCCAGAAAAGTAATATGCACTTTACTTGTTTTATCATGTTTTTTAAATCCTATAGTGTAGCTATTAGGCATAGGAATTATTGGATAGACATCAATCTAGGTACTAGAAAATTAAGTGCAGACATTTTGATGATAATATAATTTTATCTCATTGGTCGTACATAAATTTATGCAAAGGAATGTCACTCTTTTTACATCCTGTGTAATTAGCTATGATGAGGGTGCTATTAATGGTACTAACTTGTTCATTTTGCTGAAGCGTTTGATTGAATACTATGGTGCTTTTGTGAAACATTCATTGCATTTTCTTCTATATTTTGGAGTACATAAATTATATTCTCTGACAGGGTTACCAGTCTTTGCAAGTATATCGAGTAGCCCATGCTTTGTGGAGCCAGGGACGCAAAGTTTTAGCCTTAGCTTTGCAAAGTCGAGTTAGTGAGGTAGTGTTTGGTAAAAAATGGAGAAAACTGCATAAGGTTATTTCATATTCCTTTTGCTGATGATCCAACTCCTTACTTTCTGTGCAGGTTTTTGGAGTTGATATACATCCCGGTATGTTAGGTCGACGTCTGCATGCAAATAAGGATACTTTAGTATAGTAAGAATGATGTGATAATTTTAACATTTAAAGGACTATGTTCTTGGGAACTGCTAGGAAAACAATTGCAGAATATCACGGCACAAGACTGCCATATTTTTTCTGTATACAAGGCTTACATATTTTAATAATATGGAGCATATGAATAACGAATTTCCTTAATTGAATAATGGTTTCGTCTTTATATTTTCCATCTATCATATTCATTGTTCAGGTGGTTACTTCTAACCGTTTCATTTTTATGGTTTCTTATACAGCTGCGAAAATTGGGAATGGAATTTTTGTAGATCATGCGACAGGTGTTGTTATTGGTGAAACTGCTATAATCGGAAACAGAGTTTCATTGATGCAAGTGAGTGATGTTTCATATACAATGTTTGTTGAAACTATGTCTAAAATAAATACTACATAGATGATTTTTATTTAATTCGTTTTAATATTAGTTGCTTAGATTCTTTTAGCTGTTGAAGATTTGATCATAGTTTATCAATATTATGTCTAGAAATATGAGATATTATGATGTGCAGGTTATGCATGTTACTTTCCAACTATATTAAATGGGAAAATTAATAAGATATAAATTTACGTCTTCTTTTCAATGGAGTGTTATTTCAACAACAAATTGGCATAAGAACTTTTATTTTCAACGGTTATGTGAATGGAGAGAAATACTACTAGAAGAAGATACACTCAAAGATGATCACTCATTTTAGTAGAAAAGAATTATGATATTTCAGAGTTGCCTAAAAATTCAAAAGTCATTCAAATGCAGTTTGATAAAGAGAGGAAGACAAAAAAAAAAGCAAAAAGAAGGTTGTCTTTTTTTCTTCTGTCAAAAATTATTTTTACAAGAATTATTTTAAATTTGTTAAAGAGATCTAAGATTATCTTAAGAAACAATATTTTGACGGTTAAAGAAATCAGAGACATGCAATTGTTCAACTTAACTAGAGAATTCAAGATGTAAAGCATGATGGAGACAAAAAAAGTTATGCTGATGGACGGATGAATATAGTAAATAAAGTGCAACTTCTCGGAAATTCTTTTTAAAATGAGAAAATTGTTCAAAATGTTTTGGTTATTATATTAGAAAAATAGTCAAAAATCTCAACTTTAAGGTGAAAGACCGGTCAATTATCAATTTGGGAGAATTGGTAAATACTTTACAAGCTCAAAAGCAAAGAAGAATGGTGAAATAAGAAGAGACTCTACAAGCTGTTTTTCATGTAAAACACAAAATTCTAAAGGTATAAAAAACAAGAAGAACAATAAATGAAAAACAAAAAGAAAGAAGATTCTAACAATTAACAAGGTCAGAACTTTCTTCCTTTTCTACGTTGCAAAAGGACAAATTATTCAAAGGAAAAAATGTTGGTGGAGACCAAAATGTTAAGTTTAGAAAATGTGGTAATTTGAAACGTGTAGAATGAATCTACGAGTCTAAATCAGAATATGACTGCGGATTAGCAACTCTTTATTCTAGCATGTTTTGCTACAACCAACATTTTGAGTGATTCATGGTTAATAAATAACAATTGCACCAATTATATGACTGATGACAAAAGACTTTTAGAGAACTTGACAAAACAATCATTTTTAAAGTGAAAATTGAAAATGGTGATTTCATCTTAGTTAAAAGGAAAAGAAACAATTTTTATTAAAAGCTTGACATGTTTGAAGTATATTTATGATGTTTTATATGCCGTTAACATTTATCAAAATTTGCATAACTTGTGGGAAAGGACTTCAAAGTCATATTTAAATATAATTGGTGTTTAAAATCGAAAATCGAGAATGTGGAGGAAACATGAAGAGAAGTCTAAACAAAAGAACATGAGTCAAACCTACATAAAGAATTAACGCTACCTTCAATCCAAAATTTTAAAATAATAGATTTACGGGTCTTCTTTCTTATATATTATTTAACTTTATATATTTTATATATTATTTAACTTTATCACTTCTATTCAAATACATGACTTAGATTTATACTTTTCTTAAGAGTGAGAGAAAAAATAGAAACATCACAAGAAATATGTTACATAAGAAAGATTTGTCAAAGAAATTATGGATAGAGGCAATCACTACTTTATGTTTGCTGAACAAGCTACTGACTAGAATTTTTAATAAAAGAACTTCATTTGAAGGCTGATTTGGCACAAACCAGATTTACAAAATTTGAAATCTATGGTTGTGTTTGAGAATCTTTCACAATCTTTGGTTATATTTTACTTCTCCTTTTTTACTTTATTGAGTTTTATTTCAACAGGAATATTCTCCATGATATTTTTGGCTAATTCTCTTGTCAAATTCAATTCACTTACAAATTCAGTTTTTGCCAGGGTGTAACTTTGGGTGGCACCGGAAAGGAAATAGGTGATCGCCACCCCAAAGTTGCTGAAGGTGTGCTAATTGGAGCTCATGCAACTATACTTGGGAATGTAAAAGTTGGTGAATGTGTGATGATAGCTGCCAGTTCCCTTGTGTTACAAGAGGTCCCTCCTCACAGGTAACTTTAGATGAACTTTTAACAGAGCTTTGTACTTGCAAATTGCAATGTCCACCAAGTTATGTTTTTTAATAAAGGGAATGTTTCTTCTGTTGAAGCATTGTGGCTGGTGTACCAGCAAAGGTTATTGGAAGAGTACATAAGCATTATCCATCCTTAATCATGCAGCAAGGTAACCAATAACCGTTGAGAATTCCTTCTCTCTTTTGTTAGCAAGTGGCTTAAACTTAATATTTTTGACCAACTTTGAAATGAATGGACAGATGAGAATAAGCATCTATCAGAGAAGTTCCTTCATCAGCTAGCTAGGAAAGATGAAACGACAGAAAAGGACTACATAAATTGAAGTGATGAAAAAATAATAGAGACAAGTGAAGAGAAATGTAAATAAAAATACTGGATTGAAGTACTTTTTCACTGAAAATCTCAAGCTTCAATTCAACAAGTGCTTGGTACATTTACAGTTCTGGAGAAGAACTCAGACATGGGAAGTCTTATTCTCAGTATAGGAGTCTCTAAAAAGGGATTTTTTTTTTTTCAAAGTGAAGGATAAATCACCCTCTTATAAATTTCAATGAAGAAAAAAGTATATGAAGTTTGAACTCTCAAACTCAACAATAAGCTCAAAACCAGAGCATAAGTGATAGAATGATAAATGATGAAGCTCTATGCAGATGTTTCATCAGTTGTAATATAATATCTACCAAGTATTTGTATTAAATGAAAAATAAAGAAATAACTGCTTGAATGATGGATGAGATGCATTAGATGCAAAACCTGAGTTTCTGTTACAAGAAGAAAAGTTATATCTTGATGCTTGAGCTACAGTTAATATGTTTGGATTGAGAGTGGATTTTGAAAAAGTAAATTTAAAATTATCTGAGAAAAAAGTGGTTGAAAAGTTTAATTGTTTGGATTAAAAGAAAGATATAAAATTTAAATATAAAATTTGTAAATAATATGATAGGTGTAATAAATATTTTAATATTTTTTAATATATAAAATTATAGAATTACAAATTTAACCTTATAATTAAAAATAAAATATAATTTATTTATTTAATATAATTTAATCTTATAAAATATATATATAATAAAGTTTTCTATTATTTAGTATAGTTTTATTATTTAATATTTTTTTATTATATTATATAATTAATTATATTATATTTAATATATAATTAATTATAATTTTACATTACATAATTAATTTTTTTATTATAAAAAATAAAGTTAAATTTGTATTTAATCGTTACGTACCTATCTTTCATCTCAAATCTTTTGAATGAAAGGAAGATTTAAAATAAATATATCTCTTGCAAATCTACTGCTCTTTTACCTGTGCAAATTGATAAAAATAAACAATGTTTTCTTCCCTAAATCTAATTTTTTAAACAATATTCACCTTGAAGCAAACATACTGATAGTGATAATTGTTTAATAATAAAACTAATGAGGTGGCAGCCGAGAGAAAGTACAACAATTATTTCTTTTTCAATTTAAAATTTACAATTATAAAGTGGTTATTATTAAATGCACCATTAATGCCTTAATGTTGCCTAATCCTTCCCATTTCAAGTTATTTTATTTTTAAATGTTTTATTTAATAAGATAATTTGATTTTATTAAATTTTAATTATTTATTTGAACAAAAATTTCAATTACTTCTAATTATAAAAAAATTTAAAATAATTTTTAATAATTAAAAATATTAATATTAATGATATTTCTTGAGTCAATTTTAATTGGTGCATAAAAAAATTAACCAAGTTTTTATTAATTGATAAGGGATCAAATTGTTTTAAGTTGACGTTCACCACAATGATTTGAGTAACAATGATTTGAGTAACATTAATTTAGTGTTATTTATATATATTAAGTTCGTCTGAATTTTTTTCATGAATGACATTAACAAAAAATAATCCAAAAGTTGTTTTAATCATTATTAAAAATATAAAATTATTAATAAAAAAATAATATTGGTGTTGATGAAAAAACAATTAATCACTACAAACAACAACAAAAAATAAATGTGACAAACGTTAATAGAAAAAAAAATATAATTTGCATTTACCATAAAATAATTTTTTATTATTGGAAGAGAAAACACTAGGTAGTATTCAAACAAGAAACAACAATAATGTACAATTACAACAAAAATAATCATCACTATTTAAATAAAAAAAAAAGTCAATCAACATAAAAAAAAAAAAAAAAATAAAACAAAAAAAAAAAAAAAAAAAAAACTTACTTTACATAAATGTAGTTATTTCAACAATTTATTGATTTTAGTAAAATAGTTTAACCAAAATTGACCTAAGAAAAAATAACACACATAATTTTGAAAATATAAAAAAATAATTTTTTACATTTTAGACTGTTTGAAATTATCTCATTTTAAATTATCTGATTAGTTTCTCGAAAATCTAGAATTTTTTTTTTTAATTTCTTACCTAAACATAGCATTTGTTACAAATTATTTCTATTTTTTTATAAAATGAGCTTGGATACTGCATATTGTTCTGTTACTGAAGGGTTGCTCCAATACGAAACTACAATTGAAAGCAATGAACTCCAACGCTGGACCCTTTTGGTTTCTCTCTGTTCTTTGATTCCTTGGAGTTTTAGATCTGAAACATGCTTTCTGCACCTCAATAGCTTTTTCCTGTACTTTTATAAGTTTTGAAAATGTCAAAAATATTCTTATAAAAATGACCAAATATTTTTTTTTCTTTTTTTAAAAAATTTCGATGCCTGACATCAGTTTGTCTTTTTCACTCATATTCACTGTCTATCATAACTTAATTATGAAATTAACTATTCTAATCTTTAATAATATTCATAAATTGTTAATAAATATCAAAACTTTTTTAATTTTTAATTATTTAAACCTTTAATTCAGATTGAAATAAATAGGCAACTTTCCTTCTAAATTGATGTCGGACGTTCCAGAGACTCTCTCACTCAGAAGCACATATATATTGACTGATACAATGAAGTAGTAAATGGGACGGAGAAAGAATCGGTCTCTATTCGAAGGTAGCCCACAAGACGGACTCGGCCAAAATGTTCCTTAAATTGCAAAAAGACATATAAGAGTCTTTCAAAGAGGATGCACCTTAAATTGGAAGCACAGACAACTGTTGTCCGCTTGATTGGTATTTTTAGGGCTAGGATTTGGAAAAGAAAAAAAATTCAAATTTCTCACTTTGTGATCTTCTTTATGCAAAACGTACGTTTTAAATTTCGGGAAAGCTCTCATATATTTATTACCATATATTTATCTTGGAAAAAACGTATTTTGTGATTTTCTTTGTGCAAACATACGTTTTAAGTTTTATTTATTTATATTTGTAAAAAAAAAACATAATAATTTATATTGAATTAAAATCATAATTTAATGTCTTAATATCAGATTTTTTTTTACATTTTTATAACACAATTACAATCACAAAAAATAATTCAAATAATTAAAAATATTAAATTGAATTATTTTTTTTTTAAATTAAGTTCAACTTTATCTGATGAAGATGAAGTTGGATTATAGATTCTGAATTCTTTTAGTAAAATGCATCATTTCAATTTTTTTTTATATTTTGAGCAATAATTTTGTAAAAAAAAATAGACTATATTATTAAATAATAATAATAATATAAAATAATTTTTAGAAATAATTATAATAATAATAATTATTATTTTTAGTAATAACTATGTGTTATTATTATTATTATTAATATTTAATAATATAGTCTATTTTTTTATAAAATTATTGATAAAAATATAAAAAAAAGGGGAAATGATGAATTTTACTAAAAAATTCAAAATTTGTAATCAAACAGTGGAACTTAATTTAATATAGAGAGAGAGCAAAACTTGATTGAATTCAATCATATCATCTCTAATTATTATGTGTAACTGTAAGTCTATTACTAGAGTGCAAATGTGGAAATAGTAATAGGAACATTTCAAGGTAACAATATTTCTACCTGATAATCATTTAAGCGAAGATCCCTATACTTCCTCAATTTTGTTAGGGGGTTATTGAGTTAAAAGAGACTAGCCTCAGCACCTTATTTCTGAGGTTAAGACTCATCCTTCTATGTTATGATGATCAAGCTTAGATTTTTTATTTTTTTTTTTATGGTGTATTTAGATGTGAGGATGAATTTGAGAGAGTGGGAAAGAGTGGATTTGAAGTGAGGGTAAGTGGAATGTATTTGTGTTTGGATGAAGAAAAAGATAATTAAAAATGAAGAGAAAATTTATAAAAGTTTATAAGAGATGTCATAGATGTAAATGATAAATAATTTTTTTAATAGATGAAATAAAATTAAATATAATTTAAAAGATAAAAATAAAGTTAAAAATAAATTATTGTTATTATTTTATAATTTTATTTTAATTCTAATATTATTACTTTTATTATTATTTTATATTATTATTATTTATAATTTTATTATTATTTATAATTTTTCATATTATTATTTTTAGTATTTTATTTTTATTATTATTTTTTAATTTTATTGAATTTATTTACTTTTTAGCATAAAATATATATTAACAAAATATTAAATTTATTTTATTTATTAATTATTTTTAAATTATTTATTATTTCAAAATAAGGAATAAATATTTTTTTATTTTATTTGATTATAATCTATTAAATTAATTTATTATATATGTACCTGAAACTTTCTTCTCATATCACTCAAGAAAGTGTGAAGTAAGAAATTTTTTTGTTTTAATTTTATGTTTCGTTGGCTTCATCGTTTTTCTTTGTTTCTCCAGTTTCCGTCATTTGAGAATATTCGAGATTATCCCTCGATAAACATTTTTGTATCGATTACGTAGCCTTCACGTCACAAGGTGGATGCCTCTTTCACCTTATTTTAAGAAGGGGCCTTTAGGTTGTGAAAAGAATTTTGATCAACACAAACATTTAGTTTCTAAAAAAGTTTAAATGCTGAAGACTACTTTGCATTAAAAAGTCAGCCTTTTGCTGTTCCCGTTTTAGCTATAGAAAAGTTTTACATGCTCAAACAATAGCTGTTAAATCGCCTTAAAAAAGTTTCAATAAAGATTCTTTGTAATCAGCATGTAAAAGTTTTACAAGCTCAAAAGATAGCTGTTAAATCAACTTAAAACTGACTCACCGAGAACAAGATCCTGTTTAAGTTCAATATAGTAACTATAGCAAATGCAATTTTAGAAAATATATTACCTTGTACCAAAACATTGATGGTAGACACAGTTTTGGAGATGTTAACAAACTAGTTTAAGATCAGCAGTTCCTGCAGCGAGAAAAGAGTTATAATAACTCAAGATCCTAAAATGTGATTCGGTGCAGGAACTAAACACACAATGTTTTCCCTTCAAGTAACATTAATGCATAAGGCTGCAGGATAATTCACCCTAACACAACTTTTCCTTAACAAAGAGGGCAAAGAAAAAAATTCAGTAAAGTATAAGATATGTAATTATGATATGTCCTGTGGAGACAGCAAAACAAATTACGAAAAAAATATTAGTATGCATCCAGGGTATGCGTAGAATTTACTCAAAAAGAATATCCTCTTATCAAGGAGTTTCATATACACACTTTCAGGATGTTTATTCTCATTCTATTTAGTGAAAGTGTATTCCATGAACTGAACCCAAACAATGATCCTAGCTCATAACAGAGGATTATTATTTATTATTAAGTTCGAACCTAAACTCCTAGGCATCCTTCTAGCCAGAACCAAAATTATCCCCTAAACAATATCAAGTGCACATGAAAATCCTACCTAATACCCCAAACTAGAACAAAACACAACACACAAAAGAGTGACAAACCAAAACTGCTAGAGATCTTCTCTGGTAAGGGTAGCCAAACGCATAGGAACAAAAAGTATCCTCCTCTAAGCATGCCTGGTTTGGAAGTCCTCCATGAAAGCGACCAATTTCTGAACCCCAGCCAAAGGCATAGCATTGTAAATAGAAGCCCTGATGCCACCAACAGACCAGTGTCCTCTGAGCTGAACCATGTTCTCCTTTGCAGCCTCCTTGATAAACTCAGCCTCCAGGTCTGACCTCTGCAACGTGAAGGGCACATTCATCAATGACCTCACAGCCTTCTCCACCGGACACTTATAAAACCCCTTGCTCCCATCAATTGCATTATACAAAATCTCAGCTTTCTCCATATTCTTCTTCTCAACCTCCACCAACCCACCCTGCTCCAACAGGTCCTCAAACACCAACCCACACATGTAAATGCCATAGCAAGGAGGAGTGTTGTACAGAGACTGGTTCTCAAAATGAACCTTGTAATCAAGCATCACAGGAGTAAATTCCTGTGCCTGCTCAATCAGAGAATCCTTGATTATCACAATTGTCACACCAGAGGGCCCCACATTCTTCTGTGCACCAGCATAGATGACACCAAACAGTGACACATCAACAGGCTTGGAACAGAAATTTGAAGACATGTCAGCAACAAGAACACCAGTCTCATTCTCTGCCATTGGGTATCTCTTGTATTCAACTCCATGAATAGTCTCATTTGCACATATGTGCAAATATTTGGCATCTGGGTTCTGCTCAAAAGTCCTCACATGTGGGATCCTTGTGTAATTACCAGCTTTCCCAGACCAAATCACACTGGGCTTGCAGTACTTTTGGGCCTCCTTGAATGCCTTGTCGCTCCACGAGCCGGTGATGATGTAATCCACGGGGTCGTCAGGGGCGCAGAGGTTGAGCGGCACGGCGGCGAACTGGGTGGTGGCGCCGCCCTGGAGGAACAAGACGGAATAACCCGGCGGGATTTCCAGGAGGGTGTAGAGATCTCTCTCGGCTTTTTCGATGATGGACATGAAATCCTTGCCACGGTGGCTCATCTCCATGACGCTCATGCCGGATCCTTGCCAGAGGTAGAGCTCGGACTGGGCGCGGCGAAGTACGTGCTCGGGCAGGGCGGCGTGACCGGCGGCGAAGTTGAAGATGCGCTCTTGGGCCTGGGCCTGGAGCTGGGCCGGCGTGGAAGCGCATTTGATGGGCCTGAAAGTGCGCGAAGAGGGGAGGGAAAGAGTGGTGGCGGTAGTGTGGATAGGGTGGTTGGAGAGAAAGTGGTTATGGTTGGGGTGAAGAAGGTGTGAGTGAGGTGAAGTTGAGATTGACATGGTTACGTAGTGTTTGTACAGAGAAAGATGAAAAGAGGGAAATGAAATGAGAAGTGAAGAAGTTATCGTGGAAAGTTTCTTTTTGTATTTTAGTTTTGGCAAAGATCTGACTGCCTGCGTAGCAGGGAAATTCTGCACTATCCTTACTGAAAACCTAAAAGGTGCAACTAAGCTAAAAATACGTCATTGCAATTCTACGTGCGGTTGGTGCGAGGTGCAAGGAAACACGTGGTTTGGAAGAAAGGTGTTTGGTTCATATTTGTCTTCGTAGATTAAAATTTTAATATTTTTATTTTATTTATACAATTTTTTTTATATTTTAAAAAACAATCATTTAATTTTGAATTTTGATTGTGCTTGAGTTTTTACTTTTTATAATTAATAAATTGATTTTTCTATGTTTAGACATTTCAATTAAATAAAATAAATCAAAACACATCATATTGGAAGGAAAATTTTGGAAAACAATAGATTGATACAAGGTGGAAAATTTAATGAAATGATACTATCTAATACTTCTACCTCTTCGGTTTTGAAGGTGAAGAAGCACATATGATATAAAGAATCAAATATACCAAGTTAAAAACATATGAGTAAAGATCCTTTCTTTTTTGTTATTTTATTTATTAAAATATACTAGGAAAATAAAAGCCATTATCAGAAGTAGAGCAGTCCCAAAGAGTTATTTTCAAATAAGACAAGGGCAATGGGATCAGACTGCACTGTGTTGATAAAAGGAGACCAATCTTATTTTAATGAGTTAAAATTTAATATTTATATTAATTTTAATTTTATATATCTATTTATATAATATATATATATACTATTATTTATATTGAATGTGTGTAATTTTATAACTTAGATCAAAACAATATTGGAGCAACAATATAGATTGCAAATTTGAATGAAGGAAGAAACAAATTGTAATTATGTTGTTGAGTAATTATGTCTAGATATTTTAATGGATAAGTGGATTATGTCTAGTATTTTTTTTCTTTGTTATTTCATATGTAACAAAATAATAGTTTTGATATTAAAAGATTAGAAATTTTTAAAATATAATTAAAGGAAAAAAATAGAAACAATGTACATATAAATTAGGTACCCTTATTATATTTTTTTCTTTAATCATTGTTATTTGTTTATTTGATTTATATTGAAATTAATTTTAGAAGAAAAATATTAATTTAAGATATTATATCGAATTATTATTTTAAAATTTATATTTAACTTAAATGCATTAATATAAGTAAATATTTATGTTTGTGTACACTTTTTAAAATATAGAACTAGTGAAATTAAGATAATAATATCTAAATACATTACAAAATTTATCATAATACTCGGAAGAATTTTCCAGTAGTTTTCTATATAAAAGGTTTCCATGCTAAGCGATTCCTACAAAAAAATTGTGATAAAAGAATACTGTAAACTACTAATTGTAGAAGATGCACTCATAAGTAAAACCCTTGAAGAAAGCAATACATTATTTGAACCAGTAAGTTAAAAAAATGTGTATTAATGTGAGGTGAGTTTACATTACCATTTTTCCCTACCTTTCAGAAATTATTACTAGCTATTTCTATCTCTCCCCTTGCCAACACACTGTTTTTAACTTTATCAGCACACAAGATAGGTTTATATATCTATATGATGATATACCTCAACCCATATACATAGATGGCATTACATTCATCAAATTAACGGGTAGACTCATCTCACCCTAGCAAAATCCCTCAGCTGCACTCCATGCCTTGTATATAGAACAGAGAAGTAAGATGAGATAACAGATACAAAACAAAGTGCAAGAGAACTGGACAGGAAAGGAAAAGAGGAACTGAAACCAGGGTCTCTTAAGAAGGAGATGCAATAGAAAGTTAAAACCTGCAACATAGACAAACAACACCCGATCATTCCCAACATTTGAGTTATCCAACTGGCTCACACAGATATTCGTTCATAAAACCTTAGGCTGTCAAACAGATATCCCTTCACCAAAGCAAGTTGGTTTTGTGACCAGATAATTTAATTCTTCAGAAGTATTGACATCGTCAAGCACAACCATAACTTTTTTCCGACCCATCCTTCTTAGAGCAAAATTGAAGAATCTTGCTTTGCTTCTGCTGCTTGTATGGAGACCTTCTCCCTCAAATAGTTCATATATAAACTCTCTCGTAAATTGCTGGATCCATGCCGTTCCAATTCTTCTCTTACATTGAAGAAACAGCAGCCATCATACTGAAGAGAATGTTTATCAAATATAGCACGAGCAATGGTTGTCTTACCTATGCCACCCATGCCCCAAATTCCAACAAAAAGAACTTCATTTGATTCTACTCGCAATGAGGACTGAATCTGTGTAATGTTTTGATCAATTCCAACAAGACCATTTAATTCACTTGGGTAAAACTCGCTCAATTTTGCTGAGATGTCTTCCACAATTTCATCTACAAGATCAGATTCATTCCTAGCATAAAGAACAAAGTGAGGAATTATATAAGGAAAATGTGTAAAACTAGACAAAGAAAATAAGCATTATATTAGAACGAATTGCATCTAATTCCATAGAACATCGACCTATTGATATCTCAGAGTGACCATTCTCTAGTTCTTTGAATTTAGTATGAAATTGTTTATTTGAAAGAAAGTAATACAAAAAAGAGGCTAAAATTTGTCAGAATTCAAGCAATCAGTTAGAAATGCATATAATAAATGCAAATGATTGTGGAAATAACTCAAACAAATTAACTTGGACCATCTATCAACACAAACAAATAGAACGATAAAGAAAATAGTAAGATGCTTAACAAGGAAGAAACAAACAAGATTAACATATTCAATTGATGTATCAATGAATTTCAATCTATATTTACTGTCAGAAATTCAGTATTAAATACAATTTGAAATCCTCTCTAACCTAACTCTCAACTCTAAGTTAAACAAAACTATTAATACAAGATCCTATTTGTACAAAAATAACACTTGTAGTGAACTTTTGTAAATCACACCTAAACTAGTAGAGAAGACAAAAAACAATGCTTTCACAACTGAATTGAAAACGCCTTGTAAACGAACTCTTTGATAACAGACGAAGAGTTATACGTAGAATAAACAATCTGATACTATTAGATACTTTGAAGGTAACAAAATCAGACGAATTGACAGACAATTTTATATTACTAGACGATCTTGAACAATCAGACAATCTAACAATCTACAGGTAGAAACTTTAACAAGATTCTTACCGAGTCAATCTTCACAAAGACAACTTATTAAAAAGAGAGAAGCAAGCACAATGAAAATGGTTAATAAGATTTTCATTGATGTGATGTTAATTATACATTAAGAATTTATACAGTTAAACCCTAAACATCAATTAAGTTATAGAACATTATAGGGCAATGTTGTTCTATAGAACCATAATTTTGTTGGACTTGGGCCTTTTGAGCCTTTTCTTTCTTTGTTACCAGTCCCAGCTTGGATAAAAAAGTGCCAAAAGATCGTAGAGGAAGAGCTTTAGTAAAGATGTCAGTCAATTGATTGGAAGATGAGACGGGAACCAGCTTGAAACTTTTCTCGAACCAGATGACAATCAATATCTAAATGTTTGGTTCGTTCATGAAAAACAGGGTTGGCAGCGATGTATAGAGCACTTTGATTGTCACAATAAGAGCAGGTGGGCGAGAGCAATAGACCTTCAAGTCTTTTAGCAAGTAAGTCATTGTAGTTCATAAGTAGTCTAGGCAGCATATTAAAAACAGAGAAGCAAGCACAATGAAAATTGTGAAAAAGATTCTTCATTGTAGTGTTAAACATACATTAAGAATTTATTCAGTTAAACTCTAAACATCAATTAGGTTCTAGAATATTCTAGGATAATGTTGTTCTGGAGAATCCTAATTTTGTTGGACTTGAGCCTCTTCGCCTTTTTCTTTTTCTTTCTTTGTTACAACTTTTCTTTTTCAACACTATTCCTTTGTCTCTCAATCAGCCAACTAAATTATTATGGTATAGCTTTCGCACAATTTTGTTATAAAAAAATAGTTTGGCGTACAAGTAAATGGTGAAAAATATACATTAAAAGTGTAGGTAAATATAAAACGAAAAAGAAAGAATAAGGAAATTAACTTACCTATAATTTGTTGGATAATGAAATCCGGACAAACGACCAGCTTTTTTCAAAGCTGATCTCCAAATCTGTACCTTGAGTGTGTTTTCCCTAAACTTTTCTTCATGTTTAGCTAAAGCATCTCCATAATCTCCATATTGGTGTCGCACGTGTGATGGATCCACATTGAAGAAAACAGGAAGAAGAATTTGTTTATTTGTTTCCATGCATTCAACCATTTTGGCAAGTTCCTCCAAGCACCACTGTGATGAAGCATAGTCTTTGGAGAATAAGACCAATAAAATCTGTGGCCCTTCAATTTCTCTGAGAAGCGACGATGATATTTCACCTCCTTTATCAAGTCTGTCATCCACATAGGCATCAATATGCTTGCGATGTAATTCTCTTTTCAAATGGCTAAGAAAACCTCTGCGGACGTCTGTGCCTCTAAAGCTGATGAACACATCATGTTTTATTTCACTAACATGACAAGAAGTTGAGGATGCCATTGGCCATAAATAAGAGCAAAAATTTTCTTAACGAATCTGGCCCTCCCTCAACACAAATAACTAAGTTATGTTTTCCTCCACAAACTGCAAAACAAAATTAATGAAGGAGCAAACAACACACCCATCACAAAGTCAAAAGTGATCTAGAATAAATTATTAGCATACTGATTTAGACACATATAGTTGTTGAAGTCTACCAAAATTTACTTTCAGAAATGAACTCATATCAGCTAGAAAGCTAACTAATAATCAACTTATCAGACAAACCTCTCAAGCCAGCACCAAACAATTGAAAGAAAGAATCTCTGTACTCTATCTCTCTCTCTCTCTCTCTCTCTCTCTCTCTCTCTCTATATATATATATATATATATATATATATATATATATATATATATATATATATATTATTTCGTATGCATCAATGAGCCATGTGTTGGTTGAAGACTTGTTTGTGGTAATTTATGGTTATTATTATGAACTGGACTGAGAAAAAGTAAATTGATACGTACATCAGAATTGTTGGATTCGCTAAAGATTTTTACACGCCAAAGTTATTCGGCATTTCCTGTCCTGTTATGTGAACTGTTGATTTTATTATGTTCCAATTTTTATCCATTCACTTCAAATAAATGGTACCAAACACATTTATGAGGAAAAATATTAAAATTCATAGTACAAGAATTGAAAAAAGAAATTTATATTTTACAATAACTACTATAGTTTGGTATAAAAGCTATTAAATACTTGTAAAATGAAAATGCACTACCAATTTGAGAGTAATTTGGTAAAGACAATAACTATATATGATGAATGAAAAATGAGAGATATAATATATTCTTATATTCTTAATGATAAATAAATAAATATTATTATAATACAATTATTTTATTGATAGGGAATCTATATTAATTTTAAAATCGATATAGAAGGAATCGTTATTAAAAGTCAAATGTTTCAACGTCTCTTATAAAGTAATGTAGAATATACACTTTTTACAATAATTATTATTATATTTTGGTATAAAATATACCCACATTCTGCATTGTAATTAGAAAATTAATGTTGAATTATTAGAAACATTAAATATAGTTCACGAAATTCTATATCTGTTAAGAGTTTTTATTGGTAAGTCATTCACATAGTGAGTTTATTCTTTGTTCAAGAGTGTTTATACCCGTAAATCCTCTTGTTTTCTATATATTCAAACTTCTTCAAGAGTGACGATAATACAATACTTATGAGAGACAAGAGTGACTTAATGTAAAACAAAACTTCAATTCTTAAATCAAAGGAAGATTGGTTAATTAGTGGTGATTTGGTGCACTTGTGCAAGCTATATGTGGTAGTAAGAATAATTGTTGTAATCAATAGATTATAGTGAAACCCTTCAAAAGTTACTTGAAAGAGAAATGAATGTAGCTTAATTTAAGTGAATCGATATAAACGATTTCTTATATACATTTTTATTATATGAGTAGCCAATCTTATCTTTGGTTTATATCCTTTTCGAAATTTTTTTTATAAAATCATTTAGTAAAAATTGTGTTTTCCAAATATTTTGAAAAAAAAAATTCAAGTCCCCTCCCTACACTACAAGAAAAATGCTATTTAGAGACCAATATTTAGTTATCAAATAAAATGGTTGCTAATTGTGACCAAAATAGTTATCAAATTAAATTTTGGTTGCTAAATAACTACAAAATAGAAGTAATAATTGGATTTAGTGGCCAATTAAGTCAAATAATTGGTATCTAACATTAGATGTCAAAGTTTTAGTGACCTATGACATTAGATTCTAAATTGGTATCTAATTAAGTTATAGACTAATTTAGAATCTAATGATATATGTCACTAAAATATTGGTAGCTAATATTAGATACCAATTATTTGACTTAATTGGTCACTAAATTCAATCATTACTTCTATTTTGTAGTTATTTAGCAACCAAAAGCTAATTTGGTGACTATTTTATTCACAATTAGTAACCATTTCATTTGGTAGCTAAAAATTGATCTCTAAACAACCTTTTTCTTGTAGTGCTATTCATTCTTCTTTATAAACCTAACCTATTATTTCAATATCAACGTGGAACATATTTCAAAACATTACAAAAAAACATTTATTAAAAGGATTGCCAACATATTTTCCTAAACTCAATAGTTTTCGTGAAACATAGAGGAAACAAATTAAGAGTTCTTTCAAATCTCTAAGTGTAGTTTAAACCACTGGATCCTAGAATTGCTACATATGAAATTATCTAGTCTTAATAAAAACTTATAAGTCTTTGTGGAAAAATCCATGACTTCATCATTATTAATAATTACTCTTTATTTATGGGTACACTTCTAAGTCCACCAACATAAAAAAAATTCAATTGATTGAACTTTTTTGATAAAATGGTTCAAAAAGAAAAATGATTTTGCATATTTGGCATCACATCAAACTATCACATTGAATTTGAAAATGTAGAGTCTAAAATTTGTGTGACCAAAATGAGAATTTTCAAAACTTTTCTTTGTAGAGAACACCTTAGCTAATTAATATACTATACTATAGAAGTTCAATTTTTAATAGAAAGTTGTAAGAGATATCTTGAACTATATTATAGAAGTTCAATTTTTAAGTACTACTAGGAAGAAGTTGTAAATACAACATGTTATATATAAAAGGATAGTATTGATAAGACTTATAATTGAAAAGGACTCCCTATGAATTATGGAGGGGTAGGAGACTCAATATATCTTTTATCCCTTTAGATGTGAATATTTTATCCTTAACACCAAAGATCAACTTGAAAAGTTTGACTCCAAGATTAACGAAAAAATATTTCTTAAATACTCATATATATCTAAAGTATATAGAATTTAATACTAGAATATTTTTAATCGAGGAATCATAATGATAATGTTTCACCAAATAGAAATCTAGGGATGACTTCGTAGATCGAAGATTCATCTAAATTAGAAGTAAATGAAACAATAACAGACAAAGCTACAAAAGAAGACAAAGTAACAAAAGTATATGAAGCAAAAGTATATCAAACAAAAGTAGACATAATAAGAATAGACGAGACCAAGGATAAATACTACTCAATAGATATTGTGAAGGACACCAACATATAAGCCATTTTAAACCATCGGAGATCAAATGACGGATGTTGGATCTTCATTAAAGAGATAAAGGAGTATGTGCATTAGTTTCCAAGATTAAACCAAAGAATAAAGAAAAAGTTCAAGCTAATGATGATTGGATTTTGGTTATTAATAGAAATTGAACCAGTTCACAATAAATGATGTAATAAATGATGTTTGGATGTTGGTACCCAAGGAAAAAAGAAAACATTATTGGAACCAAATTTGTGTTCAAACTAGATAAAAAAAGGAAAGTGGTAAGAAAAAAAATCTAAGTTAATGACTCAAGACTATAACCAATAAGATCATATAATTTTGCTCTTGTAACCTAGATTAGAAAATATCATAACTATGCTTTTTTTTATTGCTCACAAAACATAAAGTTTTTTCAAATGGTCATGAAAAAATCTTCTTCAATAGGATAATCGAGAAAGAAGTTTATGTTAAATAACCTCTCAATTTTGAGGTATGCATTTTTACGTACCATGTTTTTAAATTTAAAAATATTTTTTGTTGTCTAAATCAAATAAATTGAGCTTGGTATAATAAATTAAGAAATTTTCTTATGAAAAATGGTTTTCGTAATTATGTTCAAAAAGGAATGTAGAAAATATTTCATTATTGTGTAAATCTATATTAATGATATTATATCTAGTCTAACTAATGAGTTTGTGCAAATAATTTTGTATGCTTATTCAAAACGAGTTCAAATGATCGTGATGGAAGAACTAATTTTTTTTTTTTAAAGGACTTCAATGTAACCATAATAAGAAACACATCAAGATACTTAAAAAGGTTCAACATGGAAAATTGTGAATCAATGAGGACTCCAATTCCTCCATCCATGAACTGGAATAAGGATGGGAACGATAAACCTATAGACCAAAAAATCTTTAGAGGTATGGTTGAATCTTTACTATATTTGACTATAAGCAGACTTGACATCATCTTCAACATATTCCTTTGTACATGTTGTCATATCCTAAAGAATTCTACCTTAAAGTTGTTAAAAGGATTATGTCTTATTTAACATGTATTAACCTTATTTTGTTTCGTAATAAATGTCAAGATTTTAAATTGGTGAGATTCTGCAATGTTAGTTATACTCGAGGTAAAAAAAAAACAAGACCATCAATGGATGATATCATTTCATTGGTTCATGTCTCATCTTCTAGGCAAGCAAGAAGTGAAACAAAATTGCTCTTTCAACTACAAAAGTTGTTCTCAAATGGTATGGATGAAGTATAAGCTAGAAGGCAACATAAACTTTGAGAACCATATTTCAATCTATTGTGACAACCCTAGTGTAATCAACCTATCCAAGAAACTCATTAAACATTCAAAAAATATGCACATTAAAATTAAGCATAATTTTATTATAGATTATGTGAACAATTAGTTTTTGATATAATCTTTATCAACATATATAACTAATGGACAAACCTCTCGACTCCAACTCTACCAGAAGAAAGATTCAGTTATATAAAAGAGAATCATCATCTAATAAATTTAGACTAATTAAGAAGAAGCATGCATATTTTTATTTACATCGTCCACCGATAGCATCATCTTAGGATTGTATCCTTTTAGAATTCTCAATTTCTATGCATTCGTGCTTTGATGTGTGCATATAAAAACTAAAAGTATAAGATACGTTAGCCTTCTGATTGTCCAATGTTTCTCTTAATACTAAGTTTTCTATCACTAACAGAAAGTGGATTCTATAAGCTCTCTATCTCTTTTTTGGTATTGGCAACCAAAGGGGAGAGAGAGAAAAAGGTCTATAAAAAAAAGGTTGAGAAAATGAAAGTAAAATAAATAAAGGGAGAAAAAGGAAGTCAAGAATAATGAAGTGCCTCAAGTATTAAAAGAGATGAAAAAAAGAGAAGCAATAAAAAAAAGGAAAAAAACACAAATGAAGAATAAGCTAAGAAAAGAAGAACAAACAATTGAAGAGGGAGAAAAAGAAGTAGAAAAAGTAAATGAAAAAGTTTTAAAAGAGTAAGATGAAGATCAACAACTTTAAAGGATAGTGTACTTTCTAAGGGGGAATTAACTCTTTCTTGTTTATATATTCTAACTAGTTTGTTTTTGAATGCATATTATGTTTGCCTTTTAAATATGTTTATATAGTATGTCATCATTAAAAGGGTAGATTATTAGGAAAAATTTGTTAAAAGCCTTGTTTTGATAAATAACACACAAATAAACATATTTCAAAGCATCATATGAGGGAACGTCCATTCTAAGAACAATAGATGATACATATTTACATGTTAAGCAAATGATACAACTTTTACGCACTAAGTATATGATACAACATTACTGAGTAGATGACACATAGTTTACTTGTTGTATTAAATGAAGCTACATATAAGTGGAGTTAAATGCTTTAATGCTTATAAATACTAGCTAATATTATCTTTTGATGTTTTATATGTTGTCATTTTAACATTTATGAAGAAAGTGTTTGTTTATGAGAAACAAAGACAACCAGTTGAACAAAAACCCTTAAAAGACACATTTTAAGCATACAACATGGGCAAAACACATTTCCTCTACTACATGTTAATTCACTATAAAATTTAAAGATAACTTAATGATTAAATATATATATAAACAATTATCTTATCAAGTAAAATAAATTAAATAACATATCACAATGATGATCTTTCATGTCCTCATTAGTAAAAAAAATGTCATCTAATCTCCAGTAAGGCTTAAGACAAATCATCAATGAATTAGACCTCAATATCTTTTAATGAAAACTTTTTTTACTATACATATGTAAGAAGAGAAGGATTGAAGAATAAGAATAATTAATAACAACTAATTTCATGAACATGAATAAATATTGTCACTTTAAACAAGTTATTCGCGAATGCAAAATATTAAAAAGCTTTTTGTATACTTGCAATCCATTATGATTAATGAAACTTTAAGGTATGTTAGGAACTAGATATAATCATGGATAAGACAAACCAATATAAAATCTTTTGTGTTATCTTCCCTTCTTACCTTTCTATGTCTAAAATTATTTTTATGAAGAGTTTTTGTTTTCTTTGAAAAAGGAAGAAAAATAATTTAAATGCAAAAGCTTTTCATAAACGCAATTTTGCTCCCCTTTTGGCATTACTTTTATAGTAACATACATTATGAGAATATTTTAAATACAAAAGTGAAGAATGATTGTTCCTATATCTAAAAAAGTATTGTGCAATGAACTGTATTACGAGGTCTAACTTTTGACACACAATTTATTTATTACGACCAAACATTGTTATGAGATTCCATATGCATATTATAGACTCTCCATAAAATATAAATGATATATGGAATAAATAAACCTGGAACCTTGATAAACTTTATATACAAATATAAAAACACCTTTTCAATATCATCAATTCTATTGACATCCCTTAAAACCTCATTCGGGATGATGTTATACTTTGGGAGGGAAATCTTCAGGATATTTTCAACAACTTAAGCTTACAAATGATTTTCAACCACACTTTTGATGGCGAACTCTATTTGAAAGAATGTATGAAATTGTGATCTGGTCAAGCCTAGACTTCCATATTTTCCTATCATATTACAACTCAACCCTTATCTATAAGATGTTGAGATCAAGTTGAGACATCCACTTTTTGACAGACTATACACTTATTAAAAATTGTGGATTTTACAAGAGATCCCTAATTGATATGTTTTTTTATAATATAAATGTCCACTATTGGTTAACTAGCATTTTATTCTATATAAATCAATATTGGATGTTGATAATCCTTTTGTGGATATGGAAATGATAAAATAACATGATTTTCTTACAAATAATTAGAAAATATCCTATGTGTGTAATTGTATACGATGAACCATCTTAGAGTCCCATTGTTAGTGTAAATTTATGGAATCTAGTTAAAATGTGACACAATGAGAATAAGTGTAGTTATCATAAATAACTAATGTAATTGAAAATTTGGCTTTTATAAATTTTGTGGAGCTAGAAGTGTATTACTTGTGAAGCTAAAAGTCATGAGAATAGATCTTAGACCATGCTTGATCTTTGAAATAACACTAAGCCTAATGATGTAGATTTTTTCTCTTAAGCTTGTACTAATTTTTGCATGCACAAGATGTCTTACTTGACATGAATCTTTACAAAAAAATAATTCATCATGATATATTAGTTTGTGTCTGAATAGTTGACATCAAACTTGTTTACAAAAATATTAACATTGTTGTTGGTTATCTTGCTGATTTTAAAGTTAAAAACATTTGTAGTAATAAATATTTTGTTATTTTCTCGCATAAGGTTAACTATATTGACATATTCTCATCATAATCATTGTTTATTTTTCTCTTAGAAAAAAGCTTTTCTATATGTTTGTAGTTCTCCAAATTAGGGACATTATTTTTTTTTTTTTGTCCTCCAATTTTTTT
>Ga0209700_102007_pt1 | contig 42097 bp, 34 predicted proteins | sample SiratroredBW_FD_187528 | JGI IMG/M metagenome (GOLD analysis project Ga0209700, IMG submission 187528) | Root nodule microbial communities of legume samples collected from California, USA - Siratro red BW (SPAdes) (version 2) | ecosystem: Host-associated > Plants > Roots > Nodule | place: USA...
GGATGTTAGGTAGTCAGGCAGTTGAATTGGATGACTGTCAAAGAGAAAATATTTTTCATGCAAGATGCCTAATACAAGGAAAGTTGTGCTCTTTGATTATTGATGGTGGGAGCTGCACTAATGTAGCCAGTTCAAGGTTGGTTTCAAAAATGAATTTGGAGACTAAACCACACCCACGACCGTACAAACTTCAGTGGCTTAGTGAAGATGGTGAGATGACTATAAACAGGCAAGTTGAAGTGAAATTTTCCATAGGGAAATATGAAGATTCTATTTTATGTGATGTAGTGCCTATGGAGACTTGTCATTTGCTTCTTGGAAGACCTTGGCAGTATGATAGGAGAGTCATGTATGATGGTTTCACTAATAAGTTTACTTTTGTTCATGATGATCGCAAGACTGTTCTTGCACCATTGACTCCAAGAGAAGTTAGTGAGGACCAATTAAAAATGAGAAAGAAAAGAAAAGAAGAGAGAAGAGAAAAAGAGAAACAAGTGAGAAAAGAAAAACAGAATGAAAAGAAAATAGAAAAAGAGGGTCAAAAAGAGAAAGAAAGAAAAAATTCAAATTTGTTTATAAGAGAAAAGGAAGTGAAAAGGGCTATGCAACTGAAAAAGCCATTGCTTTTACTTTTGAGTAAAGAGTGCAATTCAAACAACATATGTTCTACTAACTCTCTTCCAAGAGAAGTTTCTTCTTTGATATAGGAATTTGAAGATATTTTTCCCAAAGAAGTGCCTACTGGTCTACCCTCTCTTAGGGGCATTGAACATCAAATTGATCTCATTCCAGGAGCTTCATTGCCTAATAGACCAGCCTATCGGACCAATCCCCAAGAAACCAAGGAGATTCAAGAGCAAGTTGAAGATTTGATGCAAAAGGGGTGGGTTAAAGAAAGCTTGAGTCCATGTGCAGTTCCAGTGATTCTAGTCCCTAAGAAAGATGGAACTTGGAGGATGTGCACAGATTGTAGAGCCATCAATAACATCACGGTAAAGTATAGACATCCCATCACTAGGCTAGATGATTTGTTGGATGAATTATATGGTGCTTGTGTCTTCTCTAAAATTGACTTGAAAAGTGGATATCATCAAATTAGAATTAGAGAAGGAGATGAGTGGAAAATAGCCTTTAAAACTAAATATGGGTTGTATGAATGGTTGGTTATGCCCTTTGGGTTAACCAATGCTCCTAGTACCTTCATGAGATTAATGAATCATGTGTTAAGAAAGTTTCTAGGAAAGTTTGTTGTGGTCTATTTTGATGATATTCTTATTTATAGCAAATCTTATGATGATCATGTTGTACATTTGAGGTGTGTTCTGGAGGCACTTAGGATGGAGAAATTGTATGCTAACATGGAAAAATATGTGTTTTGTATGGATCATGTTATTTTTCTTGGTTTTGTTGTTAGCTCACAAGGAGTGCAGGTTGATTCAGAGAAGGTAAAAGCAATTCAAGATTGGCCGACTCCTAAAAATATAAGTGAGGTAAGGAGTTTCCATGGCTTAGCAAGTTTCTATAAGAGGTTTGTGAAAGATTTTAGCACTTTGGCTGCACCTCTTAATGAAATAGTAAAAAAAAATGTTGGATTTAAATGGGGAGAGAAACAAGAGAAGGCCTTTGCTACCCTTAAGCATGAGTTAACTAATGCCCCCATTCTTGCATTGCCAAATTTTGCAAAATCTTTTGAGATTGAATGTGATGCGTCTAATGTGGATATTGGTGCTGTTTTGATGCAAGAGGGTCATCCAATTGCTTATTTTAGTGAGAAGTTAAATGGGGCTGCCCTAAACTATCCCACTTATGATAAGGAATTGTATGCACTAGTGAGATCTTTAAAAACTTGGCAGCATTATCTCTTACCAAAGGAATTTGTTATCCACAGTGATCATGAGTCCTTAAAGTACTTAAAGGGCCAAGGAAAGTTAAATAAAAGGCATGCAAAATGGGTAGAGTTTTTAGAACAGTTTCCTTATGTCATAAAACATAAAAATGGAAAAGGGAACATTGTTGCTGATGCATTTTCTAGAAGATATGCATTACTGTCTACCCTTGAAACTAAAATTTTTGGACTTGAACCTTTGAAAGAAATGTATTTGCAGGATTCTGAATTTTCTAAAATATATGCTAACTGTGAAAAGGTGTCTCAAAATGGATACTTCAGGCATAATGGTTACTTGTTCAAAGAGAAAAGATTGTGTGTGCCTAAGTGTTCCATAAGGGATTTGTTAGTGAAAGAAGCGCATGCAGGTGGTTTGATGGGACATTTTGGGATCCAAAAGACTTTTGAAACATTGCACGAGCATTTTTACTGGTCCCAAATGAAATATGATGTGCAAAAATTTTGTCAACAATGCATTGTTTGTTAAAAGGCAAAATCAAAAGTGATGCCACATGGTTTATATACTCCTCTACCTGTGCCTGATTGTCCTTGGATTGATATATCTATGGACTTTGTTTTGGGTTTGCCGAGAACAAAGAATGGCAAAGATTCTATTTTTGTGGTGGTTGATAGGTTTTCAAAAATGGCACATTTTATACCATGTAAAAAGGTTGATGATGCATGCCATGTAGCTAACTTGTTTTTCAGGGATGTTGTTCGACTTCATGGACTACCCAGGAGCATTGTAAGTGATAGGGACTCCAAGTTCCTAAGTCATTTTTGGAGAACATTATGGGGTAAGTTGGGTACTAAATTACTTTTCTCTACTACTTGTCATCCACAAACCGATGGACAAACTGAGGTAGTGAATAGAACTTTAGGCACTTTGCTTAGGACTGTTTTAAAAAAAAATCTTAAATTTTGGGAAGAACATTTGCCCCATGTAGAGTTTGCATATAATAGGGCTGTCCATAGCACAACTAACTATTCACCTTTTGAAATTGTGTATGGGTTTAATCCTCTAACACCACTTGACTTGTTGCCTATGCCTAACATTTCTGAATTTAAGCATAAAGATGCACATGCTAAGGCTGAATATGTGAAGAAGCTACATGAACAAGTGAGAGCTCAAACTGAAAAGAAAATTGAGAGTTATGCCAAGAAAGCCAACAAGGGCAGAAAGAAAGTTATTTTTGAACCTGGAGATTGGGTTTGGGTACATATGAGAAAGAAAAGGTTCCCTGAACAAAAAAAGTCCAAACTTGGGTGATGGACCATTCCAAGTCCTTAAAAGGATCAATGATCTACCTACTTCTTTCGATGTAGGGGATGACTTAACAAATTTAAGGACAAATTCTGCCCAAGAAGGAGGGACTGATGAGGACACACAATTACTTGAAGGGCCTATGACTAGAGCTAGAGCTAAGAAAGTTGGCAATAATCATTGAAGTTGCACCTAATGAGAAGGACGTAGATGCCAAGATAATGTTGGTGGTTCGTTTTGATACCAGTACCTTGAGCTTCTTTAGGTCTCAATTAACCACAAAGTCCTTTTTATCTATGCTTGTAATGTTGGCAATTTATTTTTCTTTTATAAGCATTTCAATACTTCAGACCTAATTTGTATAAATCATTTGGGTATTAATGAAAGAGGCAGACTTTTGATGTTATTATTCCTGAGACGTGAGAAATCCTCTACTAGGGTTCTTCGTTGGATCAATTGATCTTATCAAGAATTTTCATTCCAAAATTCTTGTGGCGATCTTCAGGGCTTATCAAACATCATATTGTTTGTGGTGCTCATCCTTTTGTTTCCTTTTATATTCTGCTCTAACCCTTGTTTTTTTTATCTCTTCCGCAGTGCTAACTTTCCAGAATCTGTCACAATTTTCTTATTCTCATATCTCATGTTTTACTAATCCGTTTCTTATGATTTATATGTCTAAATTGTAATTCAGAGTGTCATCTTTCCTATCGTTTTGGTTTTGTTGCAATCGGAGCATTGTGGGTCCAGATACGTAAAAACCGAAAATCAACGTTTCTGTCTATAAAAAAATCCCAGGGTTACATCAGAAGAACCAATAATAAACATTTAGGGTGAGATGAGAAGTATCATAAGGAAAATATATCTTCTACCTAGATACAATAGAGATTTGCAACTTATACTTCAAAAAATGACTCAAGGTAATAGGAGTGTTGAAAATTATTTCAAGGATATGGAAGTTACCATGATTAGAGCTCAAATTAAGGAAGACAATGAGGAAACTATGGCTTAATTTTTTATTGGTTTAAATAATGATATAAGAGATATTATAGAGTTGTAAGAATATATAGAGATGAAGGATTTGCTAAATAAGGCCACTCAAGTTGAACAATAGCTCAAGAGGAAAAATATCACAAGAATGAGCTCTTCCAACTTTAACCCAACACGTTGGAGGGACAAAGCCAGGAAGTAGGGATCCTCATCCTCTAAACTTACTAAGGTGGTTCCACATGGAAAAGCCCCAAAGAGTTCCAACGAGAAAACTACTAAAACCAGGGATGTAAAGTACTTTAGGTGTTTGGAAATGGGGCATTATGCTTCTGAATGTCCTATTAAAAGAATTTTCGTCCTTAAGGATAATGGAGAATATACTAGTGAGTCTTCAGCTAGTGAAGAAGATAAGGAGGAAGCAATAGAGGTGGAAGCAACAGAAGGTGATTTATTGATGATTAGGAGGTTGTTGGAAGTCAACTACAACCTTTAGACCAATCTCAAAGAGGAAACATTTTTCATACTAGATGTTATATGAATGGAAAATGGTGCTCTTTGATTGTTGATAGTGGAAGTTGTACCAATGTGGCTAGCTCTAAACTGGTGTTCAAATTAAATTTGGAGACTAAGCCACATTCTAGGCCATACAAACTTCAATGGTTTAGTGAAGAGGGAGAGTTGATTGTGAATAAGCAAGTGGAGGTGTGCCTTTCCATGGGACAATATACTGATAACGAGCTATGTGATGTGGTTCCAATGGTGACAAGTTATATCCTATTAGGAAGACCGTGACAATATGATACAAGGGCAAGCCATGATGGGTTCACAAATAATATTTATTTCATATACAATGAGAAGAAAATTATTCTTAAATCATTATCTTCTAGAGAGGTTTGTGAGGATCAAATAAAATTGAGAGAAAAAAGAATTCAAGAGAAGAAAAGAGTGAAACACATAAAAGGAATGAAAATAAAATAGAGTGAAACACATCATCAGAAAATGAAGAGTGAAACACTTGAGAGCAAAATAAGTTGTTTGGTGAGATAAAGTGAGGTGAAGAAGGTGTTGCTAGCCAATAGGCCACTTTAATTATTGTATTGCAAAAATAATATTTTGATTGCAAACAGCTCTAATGAACCCGTTGTTTTGGCTAGTGTTAAGTTTCTTTTGCAGGAATATAAGGATGTGTTCGCAAAATAAATCTCAAATGGACTACCATCATTAAGGGGAATTGAGCATCACATTGATCACATTCCTAGAGCTTCTTTACCCAATCGACCAACTTACGGGAGCAATCCCCAAGAGACTAAAGAAATTCAAAGGCAAGTTAATGAATTGATAAGCAAAGGGTGGATGCATGAGCCCGTGTGTTGTTCCCGTGATATTGGTGCCTAAAAAGGATGAGACTTAGAGTACGTGCACAAACTACATGGCTCTCAATAATATCAAAATCAAATACATACATCTTATTCATGATCTCCTTGATGAGTTACATAGTGCTTGTTTATTTTCTAAGATTGATTTGAAAAACAGGTACCATCCAATTAGGATAAGGGAAGGATATGAGTGGAAAACTGTATTTAAGACTAAGTATGGTTTGTATCAATGATGAATGATGCCCTTTAGGTTAACAAATGTCCCAAGCACTTTTATGAGATTAATGAACTATGTCTTAAGGAAATTTTGAGGCAAGTTTTTGTGGTATATTTTGATGACATTCTGATTTATAACACCGATATTGTTTTGCATGTTTAATATTTGAGTGTTGCGAGGAATGTGCTTAAAAAATAATATTTATTTGCTAATCTTGAAAAGTGTCCCTTTTGCACTGACCATGTTGTAAAGGGGTATAAGCAGATGAGGAAAAGATTAAGGTCATTCAAGAGTGGCCTACACCTAAAACTATAAGTGAAGTGAGAAGTTTCCATGGTTTAACTAGTTTCTATAAGAGGTTTCTTAAGGATTTTAGTACCTTGGTTGCACCTCTTAATGAGATAGTTAAAAAACATGTGAGATTTAAGTAGAAGAGAAACAAGAGCAAGCCTTTGTTGCCCTTAAGCTTAGGCTAACTAATGCTCCTATTCTTGCATTACCAAATTTTACAATTGAATATGATGCATCTAATGTGGGATTGAGGTTGTTTTAATTCACGAGGGACACCCAATTGCTTATTTTAGTGAGAAATTGAATGGGGTTGTCCTAAACTGCCCCACTTATAACAATGAATTATATGATTTAGTGTGTGTAAGGCAAACTTGGCAGCATTATCTTTTGCCCAAAGAATTTGTAATTCAAAATGACCATGACTCTCTTAAATATTTAAAGGACAAGGTAAGTTAAATATAAGGCATGCCAAGTGGGTTGAGTTCCTTGAACAATTTTCATATGTCATTAAACATAAAAAGGGAAAAGAGAACATTGTTGTTAACACATTATCTAGAAGACATGAGTAACTAAAATTTTTGGACTTGAAAACTTTGAGAGAGAAGAGAAGTACTTGCATGATGCTGAATTTTCTTAAATGTATACTGCTTATGTAAAGGTGTCTCAAAATATATACTACAGGCACATTGGTTACTTGTTTAAAGAAAAAAAAATTATGTGTGTCTAAGTGTTCTATAAGGGATTTACTAGTAAGGGAGGCACATGAAGGTGGTTTGATGGGACATTTTAGAGTATAAAAGAATTTAAAAACATTGTATGAGCATTTCTATTGGTCCCGTATGAAACATGACGTGCATAAATTCTGTGAGAATTACATTGTTTGTAAAAAGGAAAAATCAAAAGTGATGCCACATTATTTATATATGTGATTGCCTATACCTGACTATCCTTGGATTGACATTTCTATGGACTTTGTCTTAGGATTGCCACAAACAAAAAATGACAATGATATTGTTTTTTATGTTGTTGACAGGTTTTAAAAAATGACACATTTCATACCTTGCAAAAAGACAAATGATGCTTGTCATGTAGCTGACTTATTCTTTTAGGGAAGTTGTGAGACTTCATAGAGTGCCCAGGAGTATTATAGGTGATAGGGATACTAAGTTTTCAAGTCACTTTTGGAGGATATTATAGGTAAATTTGGTACTAAATTACTTTTCTCTATTATTTGTCATCCACGGATGGGCAAATTGAGGTAGTGAATAGGACTTTAGGCACTTTGCTTAGGACTGTTTTAAAGAAGAATCTTAACTCTTGGGAAGAATGTTTGCCTCATATAGAATTTGCTTATAATAGGATTGTCCATTGCACAACTAATTGTTCACCATTTGAAATTATGTATGGATTTAATCCTTTAACACTGCTTGACTTATTGTCTAAGCCTGACATTTCTGTTTTTAAGAACAAGGATACCCAGCTAAAACAGATTATGTGAAGAAGATGCATGAGTGTGTGAAAACACAAATTGAAAAGAAAAATGAGAGTTATGTCAAGCAAGCTAATAAAGGAAGAAAGAAAATTATTGTTTTTGAACCCGGTGATTAGATTTGGGTTCATATAAGGAAAAAAATATTCCTTGAGCAAAGCAAGTCCAAACTCCAGGCAAGAGGAGAAGGTCATTTTCAAGTGTTGGAGAAGATTAATGATAATGTCTATAAAATTAATCTACCTTATGAGTATGGAGTAATTTTTAATGTATCTAATTTATCTATTCTTGATGTAGGAAATGATTGTTAACATTTGAGGGCAAATGCTTTCCAAAAAGGTGATAATGATGTGGATATTCAAGCCCAACTTCACAAGGTCCATGATAAGAAAACCCAAGCCCACAAGCGAAAAATGAATTCTAGGATCCAATTCAAGACTTAGGTGAGCCCATAATTAGAACAAAGCTTAGAGTTGCGGTACAAAATGACTCATGAGGGCCCAACTGTTAAAGAACAACCATATGAAGGAAACTTGACTAATTACATATCTAATGACTTAGAAAACTAAGAGAATGATTAATAATAATTTTATTTTATGTTATTTACTTTCAAATGAGGCAAATTCATAACCTAAATTAGGATTTAAAAATTTTCGAGAATTGAAAAGAACATATAATACATTTTACAAATTAGTAAAATTGAATCTCCTAAATTCTTAACTAAACCAACTCAGAGATTTATCAAAGTTTTCTATTCCCTTATGACATCTCTGCACTTATCTTCTTCCATTGAAGTTGCACTCCTTATCTATATCACCCACCTCACGTGAAGCCCTACTTTCTAATAAATTCAAATTCCGACTATAGACCATTCCATTTTTTAATTCGAACATATGAATTCACATAAGGTGGTGATGCTTATGGAGAGAGATTAAAAAAAACAATTTTTAAATTCAATAGACTAATTTGAAGAACTAAAAAAAAAAGTGAATTTTAAGATCAATTACATATTTAAGCCTTATTTGTTATGTTGTGTTTTAGTCCACCGTTTCCACTTTAATTGTTAACTTATCCCGTGGTTGTTGGTTTGGACAAGTAGATAAAAGGCGACATTGAAAGTGGTCGATTCTTGTTAGAACATGTTGGATGTATTTTTATGAATAATTGGTATGAAGACTTACGAATGTAACTGTGTTTTTTATGAATATGTGCTAACATTACGCCTGGTTATTTCGGCAGCTCCGTGATTATATTTGGTGATATCATGCTTGAGAGATTTGGTTGATTTTATCAATGCAAGCCACTGGTTTGGCATATATAAATGTGGATAGATATATTGACTCTTGGTGTTAGTGGTTTAGGCAAAGTGCTTAGGAACTAAAATTCAGTACATGTGGTTATGTGTCAACTGCTTCGGCCATTTGAAACAAATGGAATTTCTATTGCAGCCTCCTGTTAGCCATCAATAAGGTGCATTTTCCTTTATAATGAATAACTAATAATCATTCATTTAGTCCTCAGTTTCCTCTGGTTTCACAAAGAATTCAATATGGGCTATTCTACCTGGTTGCTGATAGCCAACTGCATCGACATATGTGTGTGACGCAGATGGTTTGGCAATTGAAACCAAATGCTGAACTTTTAACATTCCCCCTCTCCCAATGCTTAACTTACTTCCTCTATTTTCTTTAATAACAGTGCTAGGCATGTTAGAAGTTGTTGCTCTGAGGAACTTATATTTGTACCTGTTGATAAAATGCAAAGTAATGACAGATTAATTGACTGCAAGAAAAGGACAACTAACACAAACAATAGTTATTGAAAAAGGGGGGAAAATGTAGTACTTGAAAGAAGTTCGATGATCACACTGAAATGCTACCAAGAGTTCGGAATTGACATAATACATGAAGTCTATCTGAAAAAAGAAAAAGAAAAAAAACAGTGTATATGATCATTTAATATTTCGAAGCAACCATCATTTTATCATTCCAGTTGAAAACAATACAAACCTGTAAGTCTCCATGTCCTTCGGCTCTTAATGTGACAGAAGGAGGATCTGGCTCTAGAATAATCTGGATGCTTGATCCAGGCCATTCAAGATCCTCAATAGCTTCCTTTAGTGCCGCAGACTGGGTTTTTAGATTAATGATCAGAAAATCAGTTAACAATATACAAAAGAAATATGCTTTTTCTTTCTTTTTTTTCACAAGTGTCAACTTTAGAAAATCGTGTATTTTCCATAGAGTATATATTCAGAGTTGACAGAAGCATAAAGCATGCTCATCGTATCAAAGGGTTCATTGACAGCAAGTTTATTGGACTTCATATTGCAGAATTCATAAGGAACTTTTATTTTATGAAAGCAGTGTAAAAAATGAGTCAAATTTAGAAGATAATAAATCATGGAAGCAGAATTTGCATTTGACATGTGGAATTGATGGCATACTTTAACAGTAAAGGTTAAAGGGTTGGCCCCTGCAGGTTCAAAATTATAGTTCCATGCCATTGTATCTGGAATCCTTGTTCTGATCTCTGCACAAATACTGGCATCCAGCGAATCTACAGATCTAAAGAAGTCGAGAAAGTATATTTAAGAAAAAGACAAGAAAATTGTACGAAATGTTTCATTGAGCTATCAAGAATCTTATGGGATGAATTTTAATGGCTATCACATAATGGAAAAACAGATTCAACCAAAAGTGCATAATTGACAGAGAATATTAAAAAAAGAATAAAGGTAGAAGTTACCCTTTGATTATGTGAACCGAAGGACACTAGACTTGGGATTATACGCACTAGTTTTTTCCTCTCCGTTCCTCAGTAATAACATTTTTATCCCTGGATGGGGATAGGCATGTAATTTACTGAGCCACGTTAATGTCATGTCTGTGCACTTGTATAATTATCTGTCACTTCTCTTAATTTGTTAAAATTTCTATGCTGGCCTTATATTGGCAGAATTCTGCTAGTGTGCTTTTCAATTGCTATTACAAAAGAAAAAATGCATCTTTCATCCCTTAATTTCGTTTCTGAATTCAATTTTTGTCCCATACTGAATTCTGATTCATTTGTCACAAATATTTCCATAACCAACGAAATATTTTCCCAGTCACCAACTGTTGATAGGCAGACCGAACTTGGTGATTTGACTTATGTACGTATATTTATAATCAACTCTACATTGTATATATGATGGACTATATTCTGATAGGGCTAGATTCCTTTCCGTCCAAGATTTGTCACTATTATAGATTTTAGAATAAAAACAATAATTGGTAAGACAATTGTTTACTTACACATAGGATGCCATTGAAGCATCTTTCACTAGCACTTATAACAGAGTTTGCTAAGACAAATTTGATAGGTTTTGGAAAGATATAGGATGAAAATGAAACAAAAAGGTCTGCTTGATTGTTTTCTACTTTCAAATACTTAGAGTATGAATGGTGTGAACAGAACTTTGTTGTTTTCACTGTTATTTTCGCCTAGTAAAGACATGATCCAATGTTCTACCTTAGCGGTCATAGACTACAACATGACCTATGCCACTACAGTCCCTAATAAACTATCATCACTCCCATCATTTGTTTCTTCATTAAATTACACTCGTTCCTTGGCTATTATCTTCAAAATTATGCAGGGCTAAACATAAGTCTAATAACTATAAATATAAGCTAATGGCCATGACCCACGAGTGTCTCGTTTGCTGCAAACAAAAATTTGCAACAAACATACCATGATTCCATTCATGATGGTTTTGAAAGTTAAAATTCGGCCAAGAGTTAGTAAAACGTGGATTAGTTCTAATAAGACATGACAGAATTCAAGTCAAGAAGGAGATTTATAGGAAACAGAACTAACGGGCTGTATCATCTTCTTGCATGAATGCACTGACATGATTTGTCAGTAACATTCCTCAAGTTGTGAAGAGTGATTGAGGCTTAGCTACTTTTCTTCATGCGAGGTCATTTAACATAGCAACCACAAAAAGAAGTTTGTTCAGATGCCATGTGAGAAGTGAACAAGGTAGAGTGTTGTTTGTTTGTGAGAGGGGATACAAGGAGCCTTGGAACAAGAATTGATATATACTGTTATTCTCACTGCATATTTTTTTAACTATAACAAGAATCTCCATAGGTTCAAGGATTGATTCCAAATTATAAATGGAAACAAAAAAGGGGAAGGGAATAGTTAGGTACGCACTTGAGAAGAAGCTGCATGTCAGGACCAGGATACTGAATCTGAATAACGGTAGATTGAGCAGGAAGCGAGAAGGCGTTCAAGCAATCAACGAAATGCCCCAAACTCACTCCAAAACGAGGTCGTCCTCGTGCCTTGTAATCGTAGCGAATGAAAAGCTGCAAATAAACATTACAATCTATTCAAATGGCGAGAAGAAAAAAAAGAAGCCAATACATAATATGGAATGAATTGAAGAAATTGGCACCTCTCGTTTGAGATAAACCTTGGCTTGGAGGCAACCGCCTTCTTCGACGATCAAAACGATGCCGTGTTCCGACAACTCCAAGACAGCGTCCTAGGTAGGTAGTTAAGGAGTGAGTTGTGAAAAACGAAGGAGTGGGAGAGGCGGGGGTTATTATCACCTGGTGGCGCTTCCACCGAACGGCGATGAGCGCGTCCACTAAGCCTTGAACGTTCTCGAGCTCACAGATAACGTCTGGTGCTTCTTCCTCCTCCATGCCCGAATCGCTCATTCTTCTTCCCTCCCCAAAACCCTTCTGCTACAAACTCCACTCACTACCACTGAATCAAGGTTAAACCCTAAAAAATGAAGGACACAGTTTCAATTTAGAAATTTGCTGCACTTCTAAACGACGCCGTCGAGAACATTTTGTTGTTCACTTTCCCCTGATTGATTTTGTTAGTATAACTGGTGAAACTATTTTAATGTTCATTAAGTGTTTGACTTAACAATTTCAATGCTTAATGAAACCTATTTTTTCCATATATTTGAAGGTGATGAATGATTTTTCTTTTGATTTGTTGTTTTGTATGCAATACTCCATCTTGTTATTTTGTTTTCAGTTACTTAGATAAAGTTTTATTCTTAATCAATCTTTTATTGGTATATTAATTATTTTTCTACCACATTTTAAAATTGAATTTAGATACGTGGATTCAAGATTCTTGACATATGTGTATATATATATTATGATTCATAAATTGACAATATGATTTATAGCTTTAAATTATATTGTTAATCCATCTCCGTACGAGATAATATCTTTATAATTATTGTAATATCATCTATTTTTATAGTTTATCATATCATAAGATTTAATTATGTTTTGGTACGTTTAATTTCACATACTCAAGTTGCTAATACTCAATAGATTGTCATTATTTTGAGATAACCTTACTTATTAGGATAATTTTGAGATACATGCTTATGTCAACTATAAGTTGTTCACGCTTGATATTGTAACATCTTGCAATAAAATAATGATGTGAAATTTCAGTACTATATGTTTTAATGAAATTTTTTTTCCTCATGTTAAAAGCTTTCATATCAACTTTAAGTAATTTGTTATTTTGATCCTAATATTTTGTAAAAATGTTGATAAATGTAATAAACACACTTTCATCGTAGTTAAATTGTACTCAAGTATAAAAATTGTACTTAAATCAAAAGTTGATGGAACTTTTCTCTTTAAAAACCATTGTCGAGAAATTAAATAGAATAATGATTATATATCATCTAAGCATCACCATTAACAATATACTTTTATCCTTTCTAAAAATCTAAACAAATTTAGAATAAATTCATTTACTCTTAAGAAAATATTCATTAAATATATTCAACACCAATAAAATATAAATCAAATTTATAAAAGATTAACACTATCTAAAAATTAAAATACTTTTTAATATAGTTATGAACATAGGTATTCACATTTTCCGTTTGTTTTGTTTTACTCTTAACATTTACTAATAACGTGAATATGATAGACACATTTTCATCATAATTAAACTATATGTAAATTTAAAATTTGTGTGTACCAACCGAGTTATATTTATACTTGATTGTAAGACGTTAAAACTTGTTTATCCATTAACTCGGTCCACCTATACCTTATTTATGGATTCGGAGTTTGGGAAACTTATGTACCTGCCTGCATATTTCTATCAGGTTCATTCTAATATAAACTCATTCAATATATTTTATGTTGATTGATTGTATATTCATAATGATTAATATTGTACTATTAATCGCTATAATTCTTATTTATTGTCATAATTTCTATTTATTAAGAATAATTCAGCCCTAACCCCAAAAAGGACTTATGGATATGAGCTTGATCTCCAGATATAAGACACTTATAAACTCTTATTTAAACCACCTTTTACACTCTAATTCTGAACTGGCTTGAGCGTCGGATTGCCCGCAGGACCCCCCTCCCGAGATGATGGACTTTACGAGGAGTAGAGGAATCAAGCCGGTGGAATCCAGGAGTATAAGAGGCGACTGAAGACTTTGTTGTTGTTAGAGCTAATCGGTCTCTTGCAAGAACATTTTGGTGCTCATTGTGGGACCGAGATTAGTCTAGCAACAATGCTGACAACCAAGAATGATGGAGGCCAACAGAACCGCCAAGGAGGAGACTCAACAGCTACACCTTTCTCGTTATCATAACTCCAGGTCGGTGTCCACCATCAACGCCACCCTGCATCTCTGGCGGCCGTGTGAGGCAGAAGAAGAAGACTTTGATTTTGCCTTGTGCTTTATTTTCTTTTCATTTGCACTGCTGTCTCTATATTGTTTCCTGTTCTTTTCAGTTTTTGTTTTTGTTTCTTCTCCTAACTATGGATGCAAGAGCCTTAAGTTCTTCCGAAACCTTCAAGACACGATTATGCTACCCTTTGCAAGAATAGTTTATTCAAAGAAAGAGTTCCAAAGAAAATTTGGACAGATTCACGACAATGGACTTTGATTATGCTCACTACATGCTTACGGATGGAAATGAAGGTAAGGAAAACCTAGTTGAGAGCTCTCCATCTCGGGAGGCCTATAGGAAGTAACTTGCATAATCCTTGAACATAAACCGCACTCAAATTCTCACCTTCAAGAACACACAACCTTTTCAGATCTTTAATTTGATGCTCTCCCAACAAACTTCTCTGAATTCTAAAAGGTACGCGCGTAGGTATCCCAGAATTTCGGGTGGGGTACAACAACCAATCCTTGTTTTACTTTCAGATGTGAAAAGCGGAAACCCTGTTCCTCTTTCTCTCTGCACTCGTCTGGATCACATCGTTGTTTTACTCATACATTAGGAAGACCCTTTATCATGACTTGTTGGTCCTTACTTCTTAGCATAAAGTTACGGTTTAATATGCATCCTAGTACAAACTAGGTTTGGCACAGAGGTGTTAGCTTTGAGTAGTTTGTGTAAAATCTCACTTCAAACTTTATTTTTTAAATTTTCCACTATGTCCCAGTTGATGATGATTGTGTTATAAATAAGTGGCATGTGGTTAATGAAATTGAAAAATTATATAAGAGGAAGGAGTTGATTAGTAGTGTATATATCCAAATAAAGTACATGACAACTACAATCACCTTTGCTAGTACTAAAACAAGTTCAAAAGTAATAGTCTCCCTATTTCCTACCATTTGAGGTAAATTTGTGAGACTTGAGTGGAAGCAATTTTTTATTATTATATTTTAGATATTTAACAGGATAGAAGCAAAGAGGTTACTTACAAGTCACATCCTATTGGTGCAAATTCACATTCAAAATGTTGCTTAAACAACTTGGATGCACAAAATGCGAAAGTTGTTAGCTACTTGTCCCATAAGAAAGTTGAATATCTTCCAAATGAGGAATATGGGAAACCTTCCAAACTTCCTATCTCGAGTCCTGTGATCTAAAACTGATGCCAACGGTTTGAGGGATGTTTCTAATTTTACCTATATGCGAGCATTTTAAAACACTGTTTCTCCCATATGTATTTCTGGCTATATGATTTTATTTGCATTTTCTCTTCAAATATATAATTTGTAGAACTAATGAGCCTAAAATTTCTCTTGATCACCATCTCTCTACAATGATTGTGAATCACTACAAGCTTAGAGGGAATATCCTCAGTTATAATCTTGGTGACATGGGTTGCAATGTTGGGCTTATCTTGATTGACCTTGCCAAACAGCTCCTCTAGCGAAATATGCTTTATCTCGTTTCAATTTTTTACTTTTAAAAGCTTGTCACTATTTACTATTATGTTTAAAATAACATTTATTCCTGAAAAAGTTTTTGCTGGAGCTCATACCTTATTATCTCATGGTCGAGTTTATCTCAAGTTGAGCTCTCACAAGGCCGATAACCATTTCGGTCTTCACTTCGAAACCCAATCTAAAATGATTGGTACAAGGACCGATAACCACTTTGGTCTTCACTTCAAGATCCAATCTAAAACGATTGGTACAAGGGTTGATAACCACTTCTGTCTTCACTTCGAAACCAAATCTAAAACAATTAGTACAAGGGCCGATAACCACTTTAGTCTTCACTGTACAAGGGTCGATAACCACTTCGGTCCTCACTTCGAAACCCAATCTAAAACGATTGGTACAAGGGCCGATAACCACTTTGGTCTTCACTGTACAAGGGTCGATAACCACTTCGGTCTTCATTGTACAAGGGCCAGTAACCACTTTTGTCTTCACTTCAAGACCTAATCTAAAACGCTTGGTACAAGGGCCAATAACCACTTCGGTCCTCACTTCGATACCCAATCTAAAACGATTGGTACAAGGGCCGATAACCACTTCGGTCCTCACTTCGAAACCCAATCTAAAACGATTGGTACAAGGGTTGATAACCACTTCGATCTTCATTGTACAAGGGTCGATAACCACTTCGGTCTTCACTTCAAAACCCAATCTAAAACGATTGGTGCAAACCACTTCAGTCCTCACTTCACAAACCCAATCTAAAACGATTGGTACAAAGAACTCATAATTATGTTAGCCAGATATCATCCAAAAAGCTTTTGTAGTTTATCGACCACTCAAGCTTGGAAAACATGGTGTACTGTATAGAGAACCCTTCAATTGCCAATCACCCAGGCATACGAGAGATGGGTCATTATCATTATTACAAAACTTGGAATTCGTGTCACTCCTCTGATAACATCACCTATGGAATTAAAAGTTTGATTTGCTTACTCGGAAATAAATCCTCTTCAGCCACCATAGTTGCCCTCGAGGACTTGGGGGGCCTATGTACCATACGGTCGAGCAGACGCACTAACCAAGTCGTATTTACACCTGCACTAATTGTAGAACGTTAAAACTCGTTCATCCATAAACTCAGTCCACCTGTACCTATTTATGGATTCAAAGCTTGGGGGGCTTATGTACCTCCTGCATATTTCTACCAGGTTCATTCTAATATGATCTCATTCAATATATTTTATGATGATTGATTGTATATTCATAATGATTAATACTCTGCTATTAATCGTTATAATTCTTATTTATTGCCATAATTCCTATTTATTAAGAATAATTTAGTCATGACCCCAAAAAGGACTTATAAATATGAGTTCAATATCTAGATATAAGGTATTTCTAAACTTTGATCTAAACCACCTGCTACACTTTAACCCTAAACTGACTTGAGCGTCGGAGTGCCTGCAGGGCCTCCATCCCGGGACGGTAGACTTTTTTACAAAGAGCAGAAGAATCAAGCTGGAATCTAAGAGTATCAGAAGTGACCAAAGACTTTATTGTTACTAAAGCTAACCAGTCTCTTGCAAGACCAAATTATATATCATCTTAACATCACTAACAATATCTTAAACTCATCATAAAATACCCATTATTAGTGTCAATCAGATCAAATCCTCTTACAAAGTTTTCATGACGTTTTAAAATTTTAACACGTCATAAGATACTTATTTATAGCCTTAAAGTTTCATAGCTAAACATTTTTTTTTCATAGTAGATAGAATATTTCATGAAGATTTAATGTTTCAATAGACTATACAAAAATGTATTTTGCACCTATCCTAGTAGTGGGCCCAAGTTCACCCGAACTGACGATGACCCAACCCAACATTGGTCATTATTGTAATGCTCTGTCATTGGCCACCCTGCTTAAGATCAGGAGATGGGTGTTATAGTGATTCGTAATTCTAAACGTCTTATATCTTTATGGGGAGTTATACTGCTTTAAATGGCACTTAAATGACATTATGATAAATATCTCAAGGTTTGCCAGGAAGTGATGATCTATCTCATAACACTCATACTCTCATACTTTTCAAACCCTTTCTTACACTCTTATTGAATTGAGCGTCAGAGAGTCTTCTGCAGGTGGACCCCCATTTGATTCAGCGCTTGTGGATCGAAGATCGACAACACTTCGGGAAGACGACTTCGACACGGGTCAGGTAAGAACATATTTAATTGGACTTATTTTTTACATTTTCAATGGTTTTATTCTTTACTAAATGCATTACTCATGGTTTATTTTTCTTTTCCATAATAGTATTGTGGCAATCAGATTTCCTACAAACCCGAAAACAGGAAAATTTACCATGTCAAAATCCTACTAAATCATCGTGGTTTGGTAACCCTTAGAAATGTACCTAGGGATGCAAAACCTTATTAATACAAATTTTGTTTTATTATTTTTAATCTATTTTCAACTATTAATTTCGTATTTTGTTTTTATTTACTCCTCTTTTTAATTTGTGTAAATGTTGAGGAAATATTTTTTAAACTAATTTAATCAAAATAAAATTAAACTACATATTTATTCCTAATAAAAAAATAAAAAAGTATACAATATAATTAATTTAAATATTTATTATAATATAATCTAATATATAAATGACATATTGTCATAATGTAACTTAAATATAATTATAAAATCAAGTGAAAGACAAAGTATAATAACAAACATATATAAAAAAAACATTATAGAAACAAACCACTCCCAATAAACATTTCAAAATAGAGATTATTCAAATTTATCCAATTTTTTACAAGTAAAAGACAAAATTATGCTCCTTGAATATCCAACATGTTCCATTTCCTTGAAGTTAGTTATCTATACTTTGGTTACTTGTAAGCAATGACTCCACAATTCATGCCAGCACATGTCTTTGCAAACGTTCTTTGTTGCCATGTTAATGTTAATCTTTTAGTCATTTTAACTTAATTGCTCCATTTTACCATTGTAGTATAGGCTGAGAACGATCCGAGATCAATCCAAATACGAGAAGACGCTTGCAAAGCCTTCCGAGCAAGAAAGATAAAGCAACCAAAGCTACCCAAGAAATGGGACAAAAAACAAGATGAACAAGTTTAATCAGCATGTTTAAATCATTAATAATGCTTACGAAAATGGGCCTAACAAAGGGCCCAATGAGCAATGAATTAGCCCAACACCATTCTTATAAATAAGGAAACACCCCGTACAGATATGACTACTGTCTACCTGATCCTTTATCTTTTACACAAACTAACTTGATCGTCGGAGTGCCTTCGCAGGTACCCTCTCCCTTTAGATCGAGAAGAAAGAGGAGCTTTACTTCGAATAACCCAAAGACCAATCGAGCACCCGTAGTTGGTCCCACAGATAACCCTTTCATTCAAGGAATCCTGCTCTCACATCTCGTCCCCTCTTTTATCCAGAACATTTTGGTACCCACTGTGGGGCCGATTATCTCAATTCGAAATGGTGACTACTCACAAAGGAACCAACAACGAACACTCCTTGCACACCATGCCTGAGAACCACATTGATACCACAACCTTGTTGATGGAAATGAGGAGTGAATTGGAGGACCTCAAGAAGAGAAATGCAGAAGAAATCAAGAAGTTAAAGCAGGAAAACCTAAGTCTGAAGAGGAAAAGACCCCGAGAAAACCGTTGAGAAGGAAGGCACAAGTACCTCAGTTAAACTCCCCCCACCCAAACACACCATAGGAAGTCAACATACGGATCCCCACTCCCTCATTAGAAGACATCCTTTCACTGAGGAAATAATGAAGGCCTCCCTCTCGTCGAATTAGAGAAACCCAACATTTGAGATGTATGATGGCGCTACAGAACCAGATGAGCATTTGGACACTTTCACAACCCAAGTCAGCCTATTTACCCTAGACGATGTTGTATTATGCCGAGTATTCCCACATCACTGAGGGCCTAACGTTGAGTTGATTTACTAAATTACCTCCCTATTCAGTTGATGTCGCTAGCCTTGGTAAATATCTGACAAGAGAAAGAAGAATTGCTTCCCACGTTCATGGAAAAGTTTGGGAAGATGACCTTGAAGATAAAAAATTTAGGTCGGAAATCACTCTCCACCACCTGATAACAACCTTAAAGCTAGGACATTCTCAGACAACTTGTGTAAGAAGCCCGCAGTTAGCCTAGATGAATTGAGAAGAGGAGTTGCGAAGTTCATAGAGCTAGAAATATTGAGAGAGTTCAGAAAACAGCTAAGGGAAGAGACTGCTCAAAAGAAGCCAAGCCATGACCCCAAGAATGACAGAGCTCGGTTCCAATGCCCGAACGCCAAGCCTAGGGACCTAGTACGAATATCCAAATTTGACCACTACAGTCCTTTGAACAATAACCGTTTCCGCATACTCACTAAAGCACTCACTACCAACCTCTTAGTGCCACCCAAGAAAACCATGAGTCTCCCAATGCTGATCCCAACAAGTATTGCAAGTATCATAACATATATGGGCACACCACAGAGTATGACATTGAAGAATAAAATAGAGGAACTAGTTAAAGCTGGCCATCTTTGCCGATACATATACCGAAGCCAGCGATAACGCAATTGACAAAGAGACCCTCCCCCAGGAGAGATAACTACAGAGATAAGAGGAGAAGAAGCGATGATCCAAGTCACGACCAAGATAGAAGAGACGGTCATGACCCGGGCAGAGATTCCGCACTTCGTAGAGTCATAAGTACTATCGTAAGAGGGTTCACTTGTGGAGAAAGTTCGTCGTCGTCGAGGAAGAGACATATGAGAACTGTGCAATCTGTGAATGCTATGTTGAATAAAACCCCGAGAAGCATGCCGAACATCACTTTACGGATGAAGATTTCCACCAAATTGATCTCAACCAAGACAACCCAATGGTGATCACCATTGAGGTATCCGACTTTACAGTCATGAAAATCTTGGTTGATCAAGGAAGGAAGCTCTGTCGACATTCTCTATTGGAAGACTTTGTAGCAGTTGGGCTTTTCAAAAAGCCTTCTTAAGCCATAACCAAATAGATTGTGGGATTTTCTAGGGAAAGGAGGTTATATTGAGTTGAGAACTCGATTTGTGGGAAGACCCAGCAGCAAGGTCATTAAGATTTGCTACCTGGTAGTTGATGCCGACACCTCCTATAATGCCTTACTCAGAAGATCCTCGTAGAATGCCCTCGGTGCCATAATCTCCACTCCTCACCTAACCATGAAATTTCCCTTTGAGAATGAAGGTATAATCATGACATACAGAGACCAGAAGACGACAAGAGAATGTTATATTGGCAACTTAAAAGTGCAATCTGGACGAGTTTTTCTGAAGTGCCACGACGAAAAAATGGTGGAAATGACTGACTTAGATCCCTGAATCCACAATGGAGATTACATGAAACCGAGAGAGCCTACTAAGACATGTCAGATTGGTGGTGAAAACCAACTTGTGTAGATGGGAGAGCAAGTTTCGAGACCAGATAAGGATAAACTGTAGGAGACTTTGAAGAGTAACTTCAGCATATTTGCTTGGACAATGGCGGATATGCCAGGGGTGGATCCTTGTGTGACTTGTCACAAGTTATACGTATACAAAAATGCTCGTCCAGTCACATAGAGGAAGAGGAGAATGGGAGAAGAGAGACGAGTGGCTACAGATATAGAAGTGGATAAGCTATGCATAGCTAAGTTCATACTGGAAGTGCATTAGACCACTTGGTTAGTTAATGTTGTCTTAGTGAAGAAATCTAGTGGGAGGTGAAGAATGTGGTAGATTACACTAACCTGAACAAGGCCTGCCCAAAAGATTCTTATCCGCTCCCAAGTATAGACCATTTAGTGGATGGGGTATCTGGCCATCACATACTTAGTTTTTTGGACGCCTACTCAGGGTATAATCAAATTCCCATTTACCCTCCAGACAACAAAACGACTGGCTTCATTACTGATTCTACAAATTATTGGTACAATGTTATGCCCTTTGGTCTGAAGAATGCTGGAGCGTCATATCAAAGGCTCATAAACAAAATCTTTCAAAACTAGATCGCGAGAAATGTCGAAGTGTATGTTGATGACATGGTGGTGAAATCTGACAATGTTGAATAACATTTGTGTGACTTAACCAAAGTCTTTGTTCAACTCAACAGGTATCAAATGCGCCTAAACCTCGAGAAGTGCATCTTTGGAGTTGAAGGAGGAAAATTTCTTGGCTTTATCTTAATAGCCAGAGAGGCATTGAGGCCAACCCCGAGAATGTCAAACCATCATAAACATGAGAAGTCTGAGAACAGTGTGAGAAGTCCAATGGCTAATGGGGAGATTGACCTCTTTGTCAAGGTTCCTTCCCAAGTTGGGCGAGAAGTCGAGGCCCATCATGAAATTGGTAAAGAAATCTAAGAGTTTCGACTGGAATCGCCAATATTAGACCGCCTTCAACAACCTTAAAACATTTTTGCCTAGCCCACTAGTGCTGAAGAAACCTATGCCCAATGCGAAACTGCTCTTGTATATTTCGGTATGTGAGGAAGCTGTGGGATTTGCCATATTCAAGAAGAGGAGGGTGGCCAACAACCCATCTACTTTATCAACCGAGTACTCCATGGTGCCAAGATCATATATCAAATGATAGAGAAGGTCGTGTTTGCCTTAATTAACGCAACAAGACGGTTAAGACCATACTTTCAAAGCCACCAAGTTATAATGAGAATTGATTACCTAATAGCGAAGATTTTGAGAAAGCCAGAACAAGCGGGAAGAATGATAATTTGGTCTATCGAGCTATTCGAGTTCGGGTTACAGTATAAACCTAGAGGGCAATTAAATCCCAATGTTTGGTGGATTTCTCCGCGGAGCCGCAAGACCATCCTAGCATCGAAGGCGGGTGGACTCTATATGTTGATGGCTTTTCGAGCAAGAAGGGAAGTGGCGCAGGGATAGTCCTGGAAGGACCCGCGAACGTGAAGATCGAACAATATTTAGTGCTCACCTTGGCCGAAGATGTGGGTGCAAAGAAGATCTCTTGTAAAGCCGACTCTCAGCTCATCATAGGCCAGTTGAAAGGAGGATTCCAAGTTAAAGAACCCCTTCTGCTCAAATACCACAGTATCGCCAAACAGAAAATGGAGAATTTTGTTGAGATTAAGTTTAAGCATGTCCCCCAAGTGTAGAATACTCGAGCAGATGCCTTGTCAAAGCTGGCAGATGATAAGAGGTCTAACCACAACTCAATAATTTTCCAAGTCCTACACAAACCTTGTGTTGAGGAGGAAGCATATACACCACAACTACAAACTGGATGCAGCCAATCAAGGAGTACTTGAACGCTGAACTTGATAACCCAACTCATTTTGATAAACACATGGCCAAGAAAGCATGTCGCTTTGTATTGATTGATCCTGATCTCTACAAGAGGGGTTACTTGTCACCCTTACTAAAATGTTTATCCAAGGAACAAGTTGAATATGTCATGAAAGAAATTCATCTCAGAGTTTCCACTCTGGACATCGAACCATGGCAGCCCGAGTTCTTAGAGCATGTTACTATTGGCCGACATTAAAAGTGGATTGTGCAGACTCTGCCAAGAAATGTACCAGTTGTCAAGAGCATGGCAACCTAATTCATATCCCAACAAATGAATTAAAGAACATTATTTCACCATGGTCGTTTGCTTTGTGGGGAATGGACATAGTTGGCCCCTTTCCACTAACCTTGGGCCAGAGAAGATTGTTAGTTGTAGTAGTTAACTATTTCACAAAATGGATTGAAGCAAAGTCACTCACACGTATCACTTTGTAGCAAGTTCAAAATTTTGCTTGGAAGCTCATATGCCGATTTGGCCTACCTTATGCGGTCGTGATCGGCAATGGCTGCAGTTTACTAATAGAAAATTGAAGGAATTTCACAATAATCTAGGAATCAAGCACTTTACGAGTTCCGTGGAACACCCTTAGACAAACGGGTAGGCTGAGGCCACAAACAAGGTCATCCTGAACGTGTCGAAGAAAATATTGGCCAAATTAAAAGGAAGATAGGTTGAAGAATTACCATAGATATTATAGGCATATAGGTGTACCCCCCGGTCTACCACAGGGGAGTCTCCCTATAACTTGACTTGCGACACTGGCGCCATGACACCAGTGGAGGTAGACGAGCCCACTATCATAAGGCGACTTGAAGACCTAGACATCAACAACGCCAACCTTTGATCCAACCTCGACCTCTTAGAAGAACTTCATGACAAGGCGAATGTGAGGGTAGAAGAATGCAAACAGAGAGTTGCCAGGAGATACAACACTTGCGTAAAGCCAAGATGCTTCCGAGAAGGCGACCTCGTCTGGAGGATGACAGGAGAAGTGAGAAAGAACCCCGCAAAAGGGAAGGTAGCATTAAAATGGGAAGGCTCGTTCAGAGTTAAAGAGAACTTAGGCAACAAAGCATACAAACTTAAACTGCTAACGGGAGAATCCATCCCTAGGACTTGGAACTCCACTCATTTGAAATTTTACTACAGTTAAGACAGTCCCGTCACATGTATCAATGTATCGTTGCTAATATATAAAAGAAGCGTTTTACTACTCTTAGATTCAGTAACCTTGCATTAAACTCAGAGCTCGGTCAAGGGTGAGCTCACTACCATGAGCCCCTAACGAAAGCAAGGCCTCGGTCAAGGGCGAGCTCACTACCATGAGCCCCTACAGATAACAAAACCTCGGTCAAGGATGAGCTCACTACCATAAGCCCCGACTGAGAGCAAGACCTCGATCAAGGGCGAGCTCATTACCTCGAGCCCCTACCGAGAGCAAGACCTTAGTCAAGGGCGAGCTCATTACCTTGAGCCCCTGCCGAGAGCAAGACCTCGGTCAAGGGCGAACTCATTACTATGAGCCCCTACCTAGAACAAGACCTAGGTCAAGGGCGAGCTCATTACCATGAGCCCCTACTGAGAACAAGACCTTGGTCAAGAGCGAGCTCATTACCATAAGCCCCTACCGAGAACAAGACCTCGGTCAAGGGTGAGCTCATTACCATGAGTCTCTACCGAGAACAAGATCTCGGTCAAGGGCGAGCCTATTACCATGAGTCCCTACCGAGAACGACACCTCGTTCAAGGGTGATCTCATTGTCGTGAGCCCTTATCGAGTACAAAGCGTTGGCCAAGGAAGAACTCATTACCATGAGCCCCCACTTAACAATACCTAGTTCAAATGAGTTCACCCCTGAACCCATGCTAAGTACGCAACCTTGACCAAAGGTAAAATTTAGCATCCTACTTGCAATCCTGGCCACTTGTCATGACAAATCTAATTAAACGTGTTAACCCGACTTCCCATCGAAAGCAGATCGATATAATGAACCTACCAACTCCAATGTGAGTCTTAAGTGCAACATTTAATGTCTTTTAAACAACTAAACTGGAGTTCTAATGTCACAAGAAACCATGGGTGAGTACCTACCGAGTACATGCCAGAGGTAGGTAACGAGTTATTATTGGTGCGCACGTCAAACACTTCATTGAGATTTATTCGAGTTAAGAATCGAGAATGGTCATCCAAAAGACCTAGTGACTTTTGAATACGGCCTTTTAACAAAATCTTAATGTTATAATTGAGCGAGATTAAAAACAAGTGCATGCAGCAATAAAGACGAGTACCACAATCTAGTATTGATATTAAAAGAAACTATCATTTATAGGGCGTCGCAAAAAATTCTCTGGGGGTTATACAAAAAATACAGACACCTCAGACTCATTACAAAAAGTATCACCCCAAACCCCCAACACAACTACTCCATTATCTCAATGTGTTCCACTTCAGCATGCTCTTCAGGCCAAGAAGGACCAGCCTTAGAAGGATCATTTTGGGGTCCGGGCTGGCTAAAGGCTCTTCATCAGGGATGTCGTCCACGTGCATAAGCTTACCTTTGTTGACATCAAGTTTTCCTCATCATTAGGAATCTAATAGAAGTAGGCGACTTAAGTGATTGCCTTCTCGAAGCCAAGTATGTGCTACTTTAATATTTATCTCTTGAGGCGATTCAACTCTTTCTTGATCTCTTCATTCCGCACTTGCTCTGCATTGTGAGAGACCTTCATGTCAGTAAGGTTTGACTTTAAAAGCTCGACCTCTTCTTTCAACTTTTTATTATCAAGAGCATGCTCATCGAGTTAAGAACTTTGGGATTTCTTGACAACCTCGCATTGAGAGTGCTCTTCTATGGCGATCTTCAGCTTCCTAGAGAGATCTTCATTGGTCTTTAAGGTGATGTCCAAAGAACCCCTTGTCTTCTCAAGCTCCTTCTTGGTCTTATCAAGCTCAGAAGACGAATACAACCTCATGATTTCCTCCTTAAGTCGATTAGCGCCAAGAAAAGTACGACCATTATACTCCACTATTGCATCCACCAATTCCTCTGGTGATGACTTGTAGAACACAACCTTCTCAGCACTGTTGACATGCATAGCAATCTTCTCGGACACCCTCATCTCAACTCCGAGAAGCCCATCTCCTATGGGGGCAGGAGGCTCATGCCCCTCTCGGCAACTCCTCTTAGGAGATTTAAATTACGACTTCGAGTGAGAATGTCTGCGAGAGGATTTCTCTTTCTTCTTCCCTTTCTTCTCAGCCTCAGTAGGTGGGACAGTGGCCAAGGGCTATGCCATCACGGGCTTTGGATGAGGACCCCCCACCACCGGGGTACTCGACCTTGCAGTCTTCGTAGCAGTAGCCTGATCTTCTTCATCGGATTTTGAATTACTTAACCTTAATTACTTGAAGAAGCTCTTCTAGTAATGTAGACGAAGCCATAATCTCTGCAATGAAAAACAAAATTCAGCGAAGTTAAAAATACTTACCAAGCTAATGATAGAATGAAACTCACCATAAAACTCATCCTCAAGACGTAAGACACATGTATCAAGGAGTTTTCAGGTTGGCAACTTCTCGGAAAAACTCTCCAAAACCGAGATAGTACTCAATTTCTCATTCGACATCATTGACTTCGGCTAATAACTTATTTTAGCCTGACTATTAGTGCAATAAAAAGGAAACTTAGGAATTTCACCGCTGAAAAAATATCTCTTCCCATCCTTTTACACTCCTGGGCAAAACACTAGTGATCAACGGAAAGGAAAATAAACACAAAAGAAGATCTATAACAAATCAACAATAGACTCAAGGAATGTACAGGAACTAGCAAAATACAAATTTCCATAAATCAAGGAATCAAGAAAAGTGTGAATAGAAAAATTTGTATCTCAGTAAACAAGAAGGTAATTTAAATTAAATGGGTGAATCAAGAATGATAAAATCTTCTCAAAATAACTGTCTAACTCTCAAGTGTTTTAGGTTTGTATATACACTCAACAGTCATGCAAGCAAACACTACTATAAGCTTAACAAAACTCTAACATCTGTAGTAATTGAATTACATGCACACAAAGATCAAGATGACTTCTTAAGGGATGTAATGGGGCCAAGGTAAAGGTAGGTAAAATGAGAGAGAAAAAATAAGGTTGAAACCATATAAAACCAAAGGAGTAATGGGGAATAAATCTAGAAATAAATGTAAGTAGAGAACATCTTCAAATTATAATCAACTTTTCTTTTCACTTTAGAACTTCATATTTTTCTATTTCTTTTCATGCAGTAGATGACTAACATGCATATTAGTCAATCTACATTTATTTCCTCTTCTTTTTTTTCCTTTTCTTCTCTTTTTTTTTCAAATGGGGAGATAAATTAATGAATTACACCCCACACTTATTCAAGAATCTATTCCCAAAATGATTCCAAAACTCCTCTATCTTCTACGATAGGGACAAATAATTTCTTTTTGTAAGGTTTGTAATGAGGGTTAAAAACAAGAAAAGGCTACAAGCTCAAAGGGGTAAACAAATGATTTATCATAAGGGTAGGCTAATATGGCTAAGTGGCTTATTAAACAAAGAACGTCTCAATCATATCAATTTATACATGTAAATATAGTTGCAGAACAGAGAATCAAGTTAAGTTCTAAAGTATAAGAAAACATGAAGAAAAACACACTAGAAAGAACATTAGACAAACGTTTAAACGGTCTATCAAAAAGGCTCAAAATCTCACTAGGGACAAAAGATTCAACCTAATAACTTTCAAAACCAACTTATTTAGTCATTTACAGAGAATTCAAACAACACCAATCAAGAATCCATTTTTTTTTCATAATTACAAAATTACCAACCACTAGACGCTCCTTCAAATCTACTGAAAATATGCAAAAATCTTTTTATTATGCAGTAAAAAGAATAGAAAAAAATTATTTATTTTTAAAGAAAATATGTTGAAAGTTCATAAAGTAAACTCCCAAGAAAGAGAGGTGAGTCACAACTGAACATTCTTAAGTACCAAATCTTTTCTAGCAAGAGTTGTTCTTAGACCACTTTCACCAATTTTCTTTAAAAAAATCAAGACTTTAAAAATTAAAAGAAAAGAAAAACTAAAGTTCAAATTTAAAATAAAAACTGAAGACAAAATTAAAATTAAAATTGCTAAAAACCAATAAAACATAAAAATTAAAAAAATAACACTAGAACTTAAGAATAAAAATAGCAAAATTAAAACTAAAGATAAAAAAGTAATTAAAGATAGAAATAAAATATGACAAATCAAAATGAAATCAAATAAGATCTAAGAACAGAAAGTAAGATTGAATGTTTAGATTTCTTTAATCTTTTTTTAAAGCAATCACTCTAATAATTTGAAAAAGTAATTAAATATAACTAATAAAAGAAATTAGTTATGAAAAAAAATTATGTAGATAAATAAGAAAATTGAAAACCAAACTTGGATTCTCTAACAATGACGCCAAATTTGATAACAGTCGTTTCACGAACAAATTAAAAGAATTTTAGTGTTAACCGCCTAACGTAATGTTAGATCGTTTAACACCAAAGAAATGATAGTATAGATTGGGGAAAGTTAATTTTAAGTCGTCTCCCAATAAATTTAATAATAAATTTAATAAATTAATATTCACAACTTATATACAAGGAAAAGTTAGTAGTATCTGTAACATGAAAGTTACTAATAATAGTTTGAATTTCAATTTTATCAACCCCTTCAGCCATTTAATGCATTGATCACTGCTGCCAAGAAAATACACAGTGGAATATCATAGTTTTTAATCTAATTAGAATAAAAGTATAATTACTTGAGAGGATTTGTTGCTGAGTTAAAAAAAATTACTTAAGAGGGTTGTAAAAATAATTAATACAAGAAACATTACAATTAATGATTATAAAAAAAAGGTTCAGTTAAATTTATAATTCAATTCGTAATGAAAAGAACAGAAAATAATAAAAAACAAGCTTCAAGTCAAATTAAAAAACAAGCTTCAAGTCAAATTAAAGAGAGCTTCTTTAAGCACTTTTATGTTTTCATCCTGCACCTCTATATTCAATTCGAAAAATACGAATTTACACTTAAAAAATTATAATCCAACTTTAACCTTCACCCCCTTCACTCCTTGTATCTTTTTTCTTTCTTTATCATTTTGATCTCCTAGCAATCGAAGATTATTGTACACCTCCATTCCAAATTGAAGTAAAGATAAAGTTTTGTTCTGTATTTTACATTATTTCTATATGATTGATTTCTATATGATTGATTGAATGTATTGAACGACGATGGACGACCATGGATAATGGTGACGAGAGTGTTAATTTTCGTGATTTAACAGGTTTTCGGATAGTATAATCCGGAAGCTAAAGTATTTTGAGTTTAATTTTTGGATTACAGAATTCGAAAAATATTTGACATTTGAAAATTTCAGATTATATAATTTGAAAGCAAATATTTTCGGACATAATTGGAAAGACATTTTCAAAAGCACTCGGAAAGGGTAAAAACAAATCCTTACCTACTTTCTATCCCTTGTAGTCTTTTAATTGCCCACCTACATTTATATTTCCAAGGCAAAAGTGAAGTCATTATAATGAAAATGACATTTTTTAATCATTTTCGTATGCACCATAATATTTTGAGAATTAATAAATTTTACGCTTATTTAATAATTATTATTTTAAGTTTTAGTTTTTTATAAATATAAAAATTATTTTTATAATAATTAAAAATAAATTATTAAATAATTAATAAAGTTCTCAAAATTTTATTTTCCTATTCAAATATCATTTACATAAATATTAATTATTGTATTTTATATTTAAATACCAGTACCAATACATCCAATATCTCTAACAGAGAAACAAAAACTGATACAAACTTGGATAAGATGTTTGTCATATAAAGCAAACCAAGATTCATGAACATAAAACATAAAAGCAAACATAGACACAAACATAAAACAGAAAACTAGTTGAAGAGGCATTGACTTCAAATTGCTCACTCCATGTGATGATTTTGGGTTTGTTTTTGTAGTAAATAACTAGAAGCTGCTGATACACCCCATCTCATCATTGCGGACAAACTGGACACAGTTAGCAGGTGGAAGAACATACTCCCAGTAAGGATCATACATAGACAGATCACGAGCATTATTGGCGAGTCTATGAGCAACTCTATTGGCCTTGTTGGAGATAGCAACAAGCTTCACTTACCAGACAGAACGCTGTAGCTTCGCCTTTATCTGTTGGATGAGGGCAAAATCAGGGTGACCGGGGTTAACCCCGTTCTTCACCATGCTCACCACCGAGTCATTGTCTGACTCCACAACCAATTTCTCAATCTTGAAGACTGAAGCAAGCTCCAGCCCCGAGAGAATGGCTTCTAACTTTGTCCGGTGCACTCCCAAAGATGAGTCCAGTTTTCTAGCAAAGCCATACTCCCACGTTGCTGATGAGTTCCTGAGGACCCCGCCACAACCTGCAGAGGGTCCGTTGCAATTGTGATGTTCTCTCGAACCATCCACGTTCAGCTTCACCCAACCAACCTCAGGTTTCTCCCACTTCTGTAAAAGATAGCAACTCAAATGTTTCTTTCAAAATCCACAAACAAGAAGTGTGAGAGAAGAGAAAAAAATTTACATACCCCCAGGGTGCCACTACCCTTTTACTAACCTGCATGCGCGACCATGGGTCACCATGGTCACGTTCTAAGGTCTCACGCCTTTGGCCAAACGGTGCTTCATGCTTAGAGTTAGCAGATGAAAGAGCGGCATATAAACCGCCGGCTACGCAGCGGCTGCGGCGGCCACTTTCAGAAACCTGGAGGTCCAGCTGCTTCCGCTGCCGTCATCGTTGTCATTCATTTTGATGCTGAAAATGAACAAGTTGGTTTGGATTGTTTGTTATGTATGTTGGTTTGATGAAGAAGAATATCAGGGTGGAATTTATACTCAGGCAGGAGCACTTTTCTCTCTTACTTCTCCTTCTATGCTAAGGTTCCACCTTTCCATGTTTCCAATGCCATCACGGAATTAGAGGAATGTTACGTTGACAACAGTTGGTGGATTACCTCTACTTTGACACCGGGGTAATTGTCAAAGTAGCTTACGTGTTAGGGACAAAGTTGAAAGACAAAAGTAAACGAAACCCTAAACCTTTTGTATTCTCGTTCAGAATCCGAAAAACCTCTTTTCAGTATCTCAAAAGCCTCTCAGTCTTCGGCCTCCTCTCAATCTCCTGCCTTTCGCCTCCTCTCATTTCAAAGCTCTCAATCTTCCGCCTCCTCTCAGTCTCGCGCTCTCTCAGTCTCGTTCATTGTCTCGCTCGGTCTCAGCCTCCTCTGCACTCTCGCTCTCTACACTTTTGCTCTCTCCACTCTCGCTCTCTACACTCTCGCTTTCGTTCACTCTCGCTCTCGTTCACTCTCGCTTTCGCTTAGGTCGCTCTCTGCGTTCTTCGTCTGAGCAAAAGGTTCGTTTTATTTTTCGTTTTCGTTTGAAAAGCGTGTAAAGGTTGCTCTTTTAAGTGATTGCTCATGCAAAAGGATTTTTTTTTGTTTGTTGAATGATTTGCGTGTAAAGTTTTGGTTTTTATGCGATTTTTGATGGAAAAGGAAGTCTTTTTGGTCGTTTCACTGTTCTGTTCTGGATCTGAAAAGGTTTTTGCGTTTAGGGTTTGATTTTTGTTGGTTTTGAAGTAAAGTTTGTTCTTTTATGTCATTTACATGATCGTTCTTGGTTCTTGGTGGAGAAAAGAATGTTTTTTGTAAGTGTTTTAAGTGATTTTTCATGAAAAATGATGTTTTTGTTTGTTTGTCGTTTGATTTTCATGTAAAGTTTGTGTTTTTATATGCTTTTTGATAGAAAAGGAAGTCTTTTTGGTGTTCTGTTCTTTGTCGTTGCTGGAATATAAAAAGTTTTTGCATTTAGGGTTTGATTTTCGTTGGTGGTTAAAGTAAAGTTTGGTCCTTTGTGTGATTTACAGTGTTATTCTTGGTTGTTGATAGAAAAGGAATAATTTTTGTAAGGGTTTTAGGTTTGTAATGTTTGAATCTGTTTGTTTTTGCAAGTGATGAACATATGTGTGTTTGAGTCACCAAAACATGGACTAAGGTGTCCTCTCGTTAAAGAAGGGTAACCACACGTGTTTTGTCAAACAATAAGTGGTTCTGAGCTTACAAAAAATCAGTGATTACCAATGTCCTAACAAGGAGACACCTAAGTACAAGCTTTGGCTACTGATGACAATGATAATTATTTTACAAAACCTCACTGGTTACCCATTCATTCATGAAGAGACACCTTAGTTATAGTTTTGGTGACACACGTTAGTGTTGTTTATGTGTTGATGTGTTCATGTGTATAGTCGCCAAAACTTGAGGGAAGGTGTCCCCTCGTTAAAGGAGGTGCAACCTCTGATTAATGCAGCGTTAAAACCGTTACTAATGCATACAGGCTAATTTGGTGTTTGAACATTGATGGCTAGAAAGGGACGACCTCAACATAGATATTCATAGCCATATACCAGTTTCAAGAAAGGGACGACCTCCATTTAAAAGATTAAAGTCAGGAGTGCATTCGAGTCCTTATATGACATGGTCACTCTCCCACCAGCAACCCTATCAGGAAACCCACTAGCATCCCTAGCACCAACCACAACAACAAGCCAGAAGACAGAGGCAGAAGCACCCACCATTAAAAGAACTTGAACAAAGTCTCCAACAAAGATGATGATTCTTAAATCCTCTAAATTAGGACCTCCTTTTACCACATACCCTAAGACAAGAAAAAGGTCTGTAAGGGGTGGTTTAAGGAATGTAAAAAGTCGCAACAATTAATTGTTGTTAATGTAAATTGAACAAATTTTTATCAAAGAATTGAAATTGATATTGCATCATCTTGTTATTTAAATTGTTATTTACATATGTGTTCAATGTTGTAACATATGACTTCTTTAAGCAAATGTTGCATCATATTGCTTTAAATTGTTATTTAGTCGCCAAAACGTGAACTGAAGTTTCCCTTCGTTAAAACATGGATAAACCAAGATGTTTTGTAAGTTGATAGGTGTTATTTATGCACACATGTGTGTCAATTTAACATATTTTGGTACATAAAAGGGTTATGGAAGCAATTCACAGGATTGTAACTGAAGGACATAAGAACTTAAAATGCCACAATTATTGTAATGCATTTAGTCGCCAAAACGTTAACTAAGGTGTCCCCTCGTTAAAACATGGGTAGCCATAATGTTTTGTAAGTTGACAGATGTTATTTATCCACACATGTGTGTCAATTTATCATATTTTAATACATAAAAGGGTCATCCAAGCAATTTGCAGAGTTGTAACTGAAAGACATAAGAACTTAAAATGCCAAATCGGTCGTACTGCATTTAGTCGCCAAAACGTTAACTGGGGTGTCTCCTCATTAAAACATGGGTAACCCATGATGTTTTGTAAGTTGACAAATGTTATTTATGCACACATGTGTGTCAATTTATCATATTTTAGTATATAAAAGGGTCATCCAAGCAATTCACAAGTTGTAACTGAAGGACATAAGAACTTAAAATGCCAAATTGGTCTTACTGCATTTAGTCCCCAAAACGTGAACTGAGGTGTCCTCTCGTTAAAACATGGGTTACCCTTGATGTTTTGTAGGTTGACAAATGTTATTTATGCACACATGTATGTCAATTTAACATATTTTGGTACATAAAAGGGTCATAGAAGCAATTCACAGGATTGTAACTAAAGGACATAAGAACTTAAAATGCCAAAATGGTCATAATGTATTTAGTCGCCAAAACATCTACTGAGTTGTCCCCTCGTTAAAGCTTGAGTAACCAGTTGCAGATGCTGACTCCTGTGTGTTTCCTAGCGATGTGAGGAGTGACACAAATCCACCAGATTGAACAGTATACACCTGTAAAGACCATGTCAGCAAAATATATCACGAACCGTTTGATGGATGTAACACAAAATACAACACCAGATTCATGCCAATGTGTAAATTTGTACGTAACACGAACCGTTTGTGTTTTGTAGTTCATTATGGATACTGTTATTCTTGTGTTTTGTTCGTCAGTCGCCAAAGCTTGTACTGAGCTATCCCCTAGTTAGAACATTGGTAACCACTAATTTTTTGTAAGCTCGGAACCACTTATTGTTTGACAAAACACGTGTGGTTACCCCTTCTTTAACGAGAGGACACCTTAGTTCATGTTTTGGCGACTCAACACACATGTGTTTATCACTTGCCAAAACTAACAGATTCAAACATTACAAACCTAAAACCCTTACAAAAATCATTCCTTTTCTATCAACAACCAAGAAGAACACTGTCAATCACACAAAGAACCAAACTTTACTTCAACCACCAACGAAAATCAAACCCTAAACGCAAAAATTTTTTATATTCCAGCAACGACGAAGAACAAAACACCAAAAAGACTTCCTTTTCTATCAAAAAAACATATAAAAACACAAAATTTACATGGAAATTAAACGACAAACAAACAAAAACATCATTTTTCATGAAAAATCACTTAAAACACTTACAAAAAATATCATTTTCTCCACCAAGAACCAAGAACGATCATGTAAATGACATAAAAGAACAAACTTTACTTTAAAACCAAAAGAAATCAAACCCTAAACGCAAAAACCTTTTCAGATCCAGAACAGAACAGTGAAACAACCAAAAAGACTTCATTTTCCATCAAAAATCGCATAAAAACCAAAACTTTACACGCAAATCATTCAATAAACAAAAAAAAAAAAACATCCTTTTGCATGAGCAATCACTTAAAAGAGCAACCTTTACACGTTTTTCAAACGAAAACGAAATAAAAAATGAACCTTTTGCTCAGACGAAGAACGCAGACAATGACCTTAGCGAAAGCGAGAGTGAACGAGAGCGAGAGTGCAGAGAGCGACAGTGGATAGAGCGAAAGTGTAGAGAGCGAGAGTGTGGAGGCTGAGAGTGAACGACACTGAGAGAGTGGGAGACTGAGACGAAGCAGAAGATTGAGAGGAGGCCGAAGACTGAGAGGAGGCAGATCGCTGAGAGAGCGGGAGACTGAGAGAGGAGGCGGAAGACTGAGAAAGCTGGAGACTGAGAGTACGGGAAACGTATAAGAGGCTTTTGGGAGACTGCCATGCTGGCTTAAAATAATATTATTTTTTGCCACATAAGCAGTGTCAACTGGGAGTATGCCACGTGGCAGTGTCAACCTAACATTACTCTTACATTTATTGTATACCTTTTCCCAAGTATACCTTTTTCCAGTAGCATGGGAAATGGGTAAACCTATCTATTGAAATATATTACTTTATAACAACTTTTTATTTATTTATTTTTATTTTGTTTCAAATTTTCTTTATTATAGTCCGATATGTTTTTTTATCTCTTTTTAAAATAATAATTAAAAGAACATATTTTTTGTTTCTAAAATTAACTTCCAATCATTCACTCTAATCTCCCCAATTATTTTTATATTTACTTTGAAAAGTCCTTAAGAACAAGTTTTGTCATCCATAGTTTCCTGAAAATCTTGCATAATTGTAAAATTAGATTAAAAAAAGAAAAAACAAAAAAACTTCTTAAGTCCATAGTTTCCTGAAAATCTTGCATAATTGTAAAATTAGATTAAAAAAAGAAAAAACAAAAAAACTTCTTAAGTTTCTATCCAATGTTGTTTTCTTTTCATGCCTTTTGGAGAGACAAAACGAGATTAATTTTTGATAAGCGGTAAAATTATATTGTGTCAATAATTGATTGAGTAATGTTTTGTAAGCCGTAAAATTATATTGTGTCAATAATTGATTGAGTAATGTTTTGTTGACGTCAATACCTAATCTTATATTCATTTAACATTGTTTATGTGATAAAAATATAATATTTTAATCCGACGTGTACAGTGTTGGCGATTTGAATTTCAAATCCAAAAACCCAAAAACATTGGCGTGTTCACTCTCTTTGCATCCTTTCGTCTCCCTCCTTGCACAAATTCCTTTTGCGTCCTCTCGTCTCCCTCGTCTTGTCTCCCTCCTCTCACCGTGATCTTTGTTCCTCGTGTGCTGTATTGGTTTAGGGATCGTCGTCATTGGTGCATTAGTTTAAGGGTTGACGTTCAATGGTGCTGTTACTGTAAAGGTGTGGTGGGTTTAGGATCAAGGTTCGTCTTTTATTGTTGGTTTTACAGTTTTGTTCTTCGTTGTTAATGGAAAATCAAAGGGTTCGTTTTTACGTTTGATTTCCGTTTTGGGGTTTGGGATTTATGGTGATTAAAGTAAAGGTTTATCTTTTATGTGATTTTTGATAGAAAATGAAGTTTTTATTGTTGGTTTTACAGTTTTGTTCTTGGTTGTTGATGAAAAAGTAAAAATTCATTTTTTGGCATTTGATTTTCCGTTTGAGGTTTGTGGTGGCTGAAGAAAAAGTTCGTCTTTTGTTATTTTTTATAAGGGTTACAACACTTCTAAAGTATTTCTATTTGTTATATGTGTGGTTGCTGGTAAGAAAAAAAAAAGCTTGTTCTAGTAAATAGATTTTCTAAAATATTTCAATAGACCAATTGCAAACTCAACTCTTACATTTTGTATTATATACCATTTAAAATCATGAAGAAGATGCATTTATTAAAGATATTTCAACTGTATCATAAATAGTGTGACACGCTCTTTTTAAGTTTACTTACTTTTAATATAAGAGTGTAATTTTCCAAAATTTTAACAAATTGATAAATTTTAAAATTATACTAATGGATAAACTAGGTTTGACATTTACTATAATGAAGAAATTATATTTATAAAAAAATTCAGTTTTAAAATCATACAAAAATCGTATGAGATAAAGATAATTTTACTTTTCTTTTTCTTCTTATACAAAAATCGTATATGTTGAAGATAACTTTAATTTGATAAATTTTTCTTATTACGTCAAGTCAATTTTGAATTTTTTTAAAGTAAAATTAGTTTAAATAATCATTACTTGTTGAGAAATAGTAAATGATTATTTAATATATTTCAATGGACCAACTGCAAATCCGCGTCTTATATTTTATATTATATATTATTTAAAATTACTAAGGAGATGTATCTATTGAAAGTATCTTAGCTACAATATGAATAGTAGTGACATGTAGTTTTTAAGTTTACTTAATTGTTAGAATTTAAGGTTTAGGGTATAATTTTCTAAAATTTTACCACATTAATAAATTTTTAAAAATTATAATAATGGATAAATTAGATTTGAGATTCACCATTATATAATAAAAAAATTGTATTCATAAAAGTTTTGATTTTTAAAATCATACAAAAAAAATGTTATATGATAAAGATAATTTTGGTTTTTATTTTCTTATATAGAAATCATAGATGTTAAAGATAACTTTAATTTGATTAATTTTTTAACATATGTTAAAGTCAAACCTTAAAAAGGCAATTTTAATTTTTTTTTCTCGCGTAGAAATAGTACTTGTTGAAGATAGTTTTAATTTAATTATTTTTTTTCAATATGTTAAAGTCAAACTTTATAGAGACGGTTTCCAATTTATTTTAAAGTGAAATTAGTCTAAATATCAATTACTGCTTGTCTAAAAACAGTGCATGCTACCAATTAAATTCACTTTTTACATTTTTTATTTATAATTTAAAATTATTAACAAGATATTTCTATTGCAGATATTATGAGAGAAATGCTAAGTTGAATAATTTTGAAATAAACTATACGAGACATTTAACAAATAAAGTTAATGTGTTGAAATAAACTATACGAGACATTTACTAGATAAAATTAATGTCTATGTGTTAATATATGATTTCGTTCATACAAATAAAATTATTTTTAAAAAATGTTAAAAGAGTGTATTTAATTAGTTTAAAAAATTAAAATTTTTAAAAAATATAAAAAATAATATTTTCTTTTTAATAAAAATTCACGACGATTAGATTGAAATTTATTAATTTTCATTTTAGCATATATAAAAAATATATAAAAAATAGTTTAGATCAATTAGATTTTACATAAAAAATAATAAAAATAGGAAAAATAATAAAATAACAAAAACAAAATACATTTACTTTTTGCACTACTTATGTTTACTCTTTAGACCTTTCATTTCTTTCAGCCGCTTTTCTGTCTTCAAACCACATTTACATTTCACATTTCTCTCATTTTTTCATGCTACTCTATAGAACCTTCGGACTTACTGATACATGCTGTGAAACGTGTCCTAAATTAAATTAGGAGACTAAATTTTCAGTATGATTAACTTAGATTATTTTTTCTAAGGATTATTTAAAATATTGTCTTAAAATGTAGGGGGTTTAACAAAATATTTTAAAAAAATCAAATAAATTAAAGAAATTTAAATAATGAAAAATTAATCTGATGTCTTTGGATTCTTTCAAAAATCCTTCACCGAATTTTATACACAATCTAAATTACATCTTTTGAGTTAAATAGATTGGAATCTATATATTTAACGTGTCGATTATTCTACTATCGTAAAAGATTTAGTTAAACACCCAATATACCAAATTAATGCAATGACATCATAAGTAATATTGTGGATCCGACTTGTTCCAATTCTGGAAATTAGACGGTAAGAATTTCATTACTAATAAATTGATACTTGCTACTAAAATTGTGGTTCTGTATTATCTTAGGAATCAATTTGTATTCATCAAACTTGTTTAAAATTATCAAAACAAAATTAAAATCACAATTAAATTATATAAATAAAATCATATTCACATCTCAAATCAAAGACTTACACACCTGCAAACAAAGATAATTGTGGTTTACTTTCTCATAGTCAAAGGCTTAAGTCTCCTTAAATATCACACTCATCAATTGAATTCAACTTATCAATCTTAATTATGTGTCTAATACGTGTTTTAACTTAAAATAATCTATGTCAACACTGACACAGGAGATTGGACCAGTGGGTCTAGGACTGCATTTTTTTACATATATGCATTTTTTTACATATAAAAAATAATTTGCTAAAATAAATTGAGAAAAAAAATTGTATATATACCAGAAAACGGAGGAAAAAGTATAATTAAACCAAATTATTTAAAGTCATTTTATAATTTTACAACACTTTACAATATGTGTGATATTTTCTGGCCAAACACTGGCCCCAGAATCCACATCATTCTTTGTAAGTGTGACTTAAGTAAAAATACAAACAAACATTGTAACATAAAAAAAGGTGAATACGATAAAAGAATCAATTTGGTCTTTTTTGTTGTTAATCTATATGTTCTTGTACATGTTGTTCTTGTTGTTGAAGGCTGACTAAGCTACATTCATATAATAATCTGATTTTAAACATTTATTATCAATTACCATTTCAAAAACACATTTAATCCTCCAAATCCATAATTGTTGTAAAAGACGGCTGAAAACATACTAGAACAAACTTTCGGAGTCGTGAATAATCATTGTCCTTAAAGACTTATCCGCGATAAATTGTGCAAGTCTTCCAAGATACAACAGGAACTTCTCAGTTAAAAACGCAAAAATAACCCAGAATATTTTTTAGAGAAGAAAAGAGAGAGTAAAGAGAAGAAGGAAGAGGAGAGAAGGAGGGGATGTGTTGTGTTGGTGTGATCTTCGGAGTAGGTGGGAGCCCCTATTTATAGAGAATGGAAATAAGGGGTTGTTGATGAGTGAAGTGGAAGTGGAGCGAACATGTTGCATGATCCACGAAGAAAACAACCTTCAACGTTCAAAAAGTCTCCTCCAACGTTAAAAAAGAAACTAACTCCCTGCGTTCTAAGGCTTCTAGAATTTGTCGCAAAAATATCCTCAAATTTGTGGTCGTTTTAGGGTTTTTGAACGTCTTCAATCTTCTTCTTCAGTTTGCAATACCTAGATTTCACAACAATCCCCCACATATTGCAAAATGTTTAAAGAATAAAGAAAGAAAATAAATCCTGGGTCTCATAAGATGTAATGCATCAGAGCTGGTATAGCAAGCTATATGAACTAGTCCTAGATCGATAAACCTAACACACAGTGTAGTTGGTATAACAAGCTATATGAACCAAGACACTTAATATGTGTTAGAGGTTTATCAATTACAATACACCTCCACAATTCTTGTTATTATTGTTATGTTGCACCTAATAGGCTATGCGCGTGCCCGGTATTCATGAGTGCTCTAGATATCTTGCCAAGATCTCATGTAAGCGGCCCCACTTGACACTCATAGGTGATTTCATCAAGTATATGCTACAAATCATACACCACCCGTAAGAGATATGAAAATCATTAAAAACTTTGTTATAAGCTAAAATTCGTATTCCACATGAATTTTAACAACAAAGTTTACCTTCTCAATAATGCAGTATCTAGCACCTTCATACACCATAGGAATGGACAAATTGATTTTAAATCAATTTTGTGCTAGCAGAACTAACAAATGACTTGTTTTTACCCATATGAACCTTATTCATGGGATCTCCAATCACAAAGGTTGGGTTTTCATCACTTGTTTGTTAACAAGTGGCTTGAGTCTCATTCCCCTCGATGTTTCTAAAATCATGTTCCTCCCTAGAGGTTTTGTCAAAGGATCAGCCAAATTCCATTTTGACTTAACATAATCAATGAAAATTGTTCCCTTCTTTAGCAGCTGCTTTGCCAAATTATGTCTCAATTGTATATGAGATTGCTTTAACCTCTCAGTTAGTCAACCTACACAATGTATTTCATGTGTCTCAGTTAAGGAAGTATGTGTCTGATCATAGTTATGTCCTAAAAATGGATGAAGTGCAGAACAAGGACAATTTAAGCTAGAAACTCAACCAGTCATAATTGAGGATCAGAATATCAAACAGCTCAGGGGCAAGGCCATCAGTATGGTGAAGGTGTTGTGGGATGCTCGATCAGGTGATTCCACTTGGAAGTTAGACGAGACTGTTAGGGAATCTCACGCACATCTCTTTGTTGGTAAGTCAATTTTTGAGGACGAAAATTTTTGTTGTTGGAGATCATTGTAAGGCAAGTAACTTTTAAAAAGAAAAAACAGAAGCCCACCGCCCCTACACCTTCATTGTCTCCTTCTTTTCTCTCCCTCTCTCTCTCTCTCCTTCTCCCAAGCTCTTCCTTCTCTCTAATTTTCCTTCTCCATATCTCATCTATTTTAGATTCTGATCACACCCTATAGTAGCTGGGGAGTTACGAATCATTTCGAACCGATCAGAATCTCAAACGGAGTAAGTTCATATTTGCTCTAAAGATCCCTTATTCTCTATTTTTCCTTAGATTTTTGTCATCAATCTTAGTAAGGACAGTTGAGAAAAATATTTCTCTCAACTTAATTGAGATTATACTGAAATTTGGTTTTGTTTTGATAACTTGTTCTAGATCCCTAGGGATTGGGTTAGTACTATACTAACTAGTTTGGAGGACTTGTTTTAGAGATCATCATCTCAGGTAAGGGAAGCTAGTAACTTGTTTTTATACTAATTAGTTACTTTCAAATAAAACTTTAAAATGTTGAATATATGATCGTCAGTGCTCAAGTCTTTCTTACAGGTCTGATTGGTCCTTGAGCACTGAATGAGTTTGATTGTTTATATTGATTTGGTGGGATCAATTGACCTGATTTGAATAATGATGTTAGAAAGTAGCATGTGATGACTTTTGATTGTTGTTTGATAGATTGAATATGACTAGTGATAAGACTTTGATAGGTATGACATGTGGATATGTCTTTGTGCATGATTAATTAAGGAATCATATATGATATTGTACAATTATATAAAGTGGTAAAGTTTTATTGAGATTGTTGAGATTGAAATGGAAAGTGAATGAATAGATGAATGAAAATTGATGATGTATGATATGAATTGTATGTGATGCGTAGGCATAGTGTTTTCAGGAAAGAAAACATCTGTGCTGAGAAATAGGATGTGCATTGTCTAAGGATCTGGTTTAACGATTGAT
>Ga0209700_102008_pt1 | contig 42085 bp, 24 predicted proteins | sample SiratroredBW_FD_187528 | JGI IMG/M metagenome (GOLD analysis project Ga0209700, IMG submission 187528) | Root nodule microbial communities of legume samples collected from California, USA - Siratro red BW (SPAdes) (version 2) | ecosystem: Host-associated > Plants > Roots > Nodule | place: USA...
AAAATGAAAAAAATTTGGTGATAAGAAACTTCACAGTAATAAAAAAAAAAAATCCTCATGATTTAAAACTTACCATATTCTCACTTTGGTAGATTTTCTCCTTATAAAAGACATTTTGAAAGAAAATCTCAACCCAAAATCCAAAATATAAGACAACCCCTATAATAAATAGACCGAACACAAAATAAAGAAATATATTAAAGAAAAGAAAAAAAAATGACATACTAAAAGAAGAATCCCGTAAAACAGTGAGAAACTTAATAGTAAAGATGCAGTAAGATTTTTTCCTTTCTTTGAAATATTTTAAAATTATTTAATTTTTATATCCTTTTCTCTTATACATAAATTTGTTGATATTTAAAAGTAATAGTTGTCTCAGTTAAAAAAACTTATTAATCTTTAATATTGATTTGACTTTTATTATGATTAATTTATGAAGGAAAGCTATTAATTATCTTTATCAATGAAGCCTATTAGCATTTATTTTCAGAAGCATGGGAAAATTTTATGTATATGTATGAAGTTTGGAAACTTAAACTTCGGAATATATTGATTAAAAAATCTTTTCTTTTATTATTTTATTTTATATTTTTTTATGAACATTGATTGCCAAGTTTCATGCTTCTACTCGTGATCTATCAACATTTAATTTTTGGAAATAACTATATTATCACATTTACAAACTTCTTCTTTTCATCGCCAATCTATAAGATTTTTTTTTTCTCTTATCAAATTGTGTAATGCAATTTAATTAGTTGAATCATGAATACAAGTAAGTAACATCTATTAACAATACAGGAGTAACAAAAATGCTAAAAATATTATTACTTTTTTTATTTACTGAGTAAATGTTACAGTATTTATTAAATTGTTTGAAATGAAAAAGAAAAAAAAAAGTCCCTTTCTAGTTAGTTTGACTAATCTATAGACATAAATTGTAAATAGGTATCTTTAATATTTACACAATGTTTCGTCACTATTTCATTTCTTATTCATTTCATCACTTTGTCTGTATCACATTGCAGAATAGGCAAATAGATGATATAGTAATTTTAACAATACTAATAAAAATAGGATGACAACATATATGATTAAATATAATGTTTCATCATTTTATGCTCCATAAAGGAAAATGTTATAATTGAAAAAAAAAGTATTTATTGCTTTTAAGATAGAAATTAAATCAAAATTTCACCTTAAAGAATACAGTATATTGTAAAAAGATTTAGAATGTTTAATTATACGTAAAAGTATTTGTTATTGAACATGAAATTTCAAGCACAAGGCTAACCTCAGGTGGCTAGAGATGGCTGTGACTGCTGGCGGCTAAAGGCTACAAGGTTATATAAGATATTAAATTTACACTGAATATTTTATTCTTTAAAATTATCAATATTTATAATTCAAGAGTTTCATTAACATTTTGTTTGTATTTATACCCCTATTTAATAATTATGATAATTATAGCCTACTATATAAGGTATTAAAACACAACAATATTTTACATCCATTAAATATGTTTAATCAGTTTGCACATAATTCTAAAACAACACATAAAAAATGGACGTAGTGCCACTTCTACCTACTAGTAGCTACGCCTACGCGTACCCTTCTTTACGTGCTACCCACTCGATAAACGACGAACTAAGCAAAGAACCCATAGACGAAGGTGTAATGATGTAATTAGATATTAAATTATAGTGCAAGAACGAATTACGTGCACGAAAGTGTCATTAATTTTAAACCTATTTGTAGGTAAATTGTTTGTATGTGTTGTTGTTGAATCTTGAAATCTGTATTGATATGTATTCGTGTTAAAAATATCATAATTTATCTTCTAAATATATGTTACTATTAAAAAATCACTGAAGTGGAGGACAACAAGAGTAATTTTATTAAGAAGAATAAAAAGTAAGTGATATTATTTGTCTGCCAAAAATGTGCGTAACTTACGGGAGTGTCAATATTTGTTTCATTTATTTTCTAGCTTTGTTGTTTAGCGTAAGAAAATGCATTATTGAAGAACATGGTGGTCGCGAAAATTAAAGATATATTTTTTTAATATGATGGGTTGAAAAAAATTACGTGTGAGAAATGTCAATCATTAACTTTCACTGTATGTGCAAGGTTACATAAAAAAAATACGGAGACTTTCAAAAGTAATAATTTATGCAATAGTTAAATAATACGCGTTAGTCACTTGTGCTGCGCATTGTAGCTTTGTCCCTCAAACAAGTTATTTCACTTGTGCTAAGTAGTTATTATTTGTATCTTTTTGGACAAAGATAAAATTTAAAATATAAAAAATAATACATTAACATCTAGAAAGGTATAAAAATATCATAAGATCGTTATACTAAAAAAAAACACAGTCAATGGTACATGTATATACGAAAGTCTGATTACTTCACTCGTAAAATTTGATTATCGCATCAAGCCATAACACTAATTGATAATAAAAAATTACTTATTCAATGCATATTATGATTTTTTTAAGAAAAAAATTGATACTACATTTAATTTTAACTAGAATTTGTTTTAAAAACTTAGACCCCTTATAGAAAGAAATTTTGATCATAATAAATATTGTCCCATCAAATTCATTAGAATTGTTAGGTTAGACATTCCGTATACAAAGTATAGTTACTAAATTATCAAGATTAAAATATTAAGTTATTCTCACTTGTTTATATTGATACTTATTTGTCTCTTATATATTTTATAAATAAAAAGTTATAAATTATCTGTTTTGTGGATGAAAAAACCAAATATTATCTTAAATAAGAGAATAACTTATTTTCTTAAAGAGTTAAAAACAAAGAAAACAAATAAAATAGAGGTTGGAATAATACTAAATAAAATTATTTTCTTTTTATTATTAGAAATCAAGTAATTATGATGAGTTTAATACATTGCAAGAGGACAAAAGGAGAATGATCATTAGAGAAAAAGTCTATTAACATGGAATCAACAAAAAAATTTATCTTAATGTATTCACATTTAATGTACTCACATTCAAATGAAGGGAGCCAATGTAAATGTGAGAAAAATTAGGATTCAATTGAGTGAGGAAATGAGATGGGAGAAAGAAAATCCTTTTTGGATTCAATCTTCCTATATTTAATTCATAATAAGTCCACAATTAAAGGGAAGATGACATTATCACACTTAACATGTGAAGTGTAGTGCACCTTTACAAATTCATCCATGATTGTCTTAATAAGGAAACAATATCAGTGTTCTTCCTAGAGGTTATGATGAAGGAAGTGTCACTTGTGGTGAAAAAAAAACCCTTAAATAAATTGGTTTAGGCATAAAAAAAAAAGTAGAACAATTGAAGGTTAATGTGGATGAGATAGAATGACAATGAAAGGAAGTTGAAGAATGGAAGAAAGAAAATGACAATCAAACTTTAGGAGTTGATTATTGAATGGGTGATTATGCGAAAAATCTAGTAAAGAAAAAGTCTGAGAAGAAGGAGAAGTTGAAAGTTTAGATAACAATGGGACATGTCTCACAATTATAAAGAATTGTCTTCCAAAAAGCTAAAAGCAAGACATGGGATGAAATTTTGAAAAAAAAAATTGAATTAGGCCTTAATAGAGTGAATTCAAACCTTGTATCTTAACATTGACATTTCCTAGTTGGACTCATGTAACATAATTGTAGAAGACCAACTTGTAGATGAATATACTTTATGTATGAAGATGTAGTTTCTTTCTTGGAGTATGAAAGATGATTTTAATCAAATGATTTATGTAGTGGAAGATAATTTTTTTGTTCTATACGTCGGTCTTGTTATCTTCACTACTCAAAGCTTTGTCATTGTCTCAATATTTCTTCATTTTTTTTCTTCAACTTTTTTATTGTCACCTCCTTGACAAAAAAAGTGCAACTTATAAGTATCATGTGTTATATCTTTATTAAAAAAGATGATAAATTCATTAAATATGTTTTTTAGAATTTTTTGTGAGAACATCTTCAAACATTTTGTAATTAAGTAGAAGTATCTTAATAATAATGTTACATAAAGTGTATATAAAATACTTCCAAGACTGTACATAATGTATAAGCTTAGAAACTTTGATTATACACTTATTTTCTTATATACTCACTTTTTATATGTGAAAGAAATTTAACTTTATTTTATATTCTTACAATTAAATACAATTAAGTTATCTCATTAGGATAAATATATCTATCTATCTATATCTATACACATCTTTTGTAAATTTCCAATATTATTTATCACACATATATATATATAATTTTGGAGTGAATCTCTTATATATTGATTATGATATTTAATCAAAATAGTTTACTTCTGTATAATTTGAAATGCATTTTTATTAACATTTTTCTAGGAAGAGCATGCTGAAGAAATCTAAATGGAAAATTCTCTAGTTTGGTGTCATGTGGACTTTATAAAAAAACCGCAATTTATATGTTTTTCAATGTTAAGATTTTAATAAAGATAAAATGATCGAATGTATTAAACCTTTATGTACTCTTATTATGACATGGTGGATCCATACAATTGCTCATTTTTTATTTAATAAAGTTGTTTCTCCTTTCATGCTTTTTTTAGATAATATGTTTAGGAACATATGATATAATTTTTTTTTGATGATTTTGACAATAACTTAAAATAGTATATATGTTTAGCTAGAAGGATGATTTATGTTTATTTTTTAATTTCCTTGGAAAGAATCCTTTTAGTTATTAATTATTTATATATTTTACATATAAAAAGGTTATAAACACACACATATATATACACATATATATATATATATATAAAGAGAAAATTGATCATGATAAAATACAACTTAATCAAAAGTAGTCAAAAACTATAATCCTGCTTCGAATAAAAAAAATTCAAACAATAGAATGTAATGTTTTTTCGTTTCACGTTTTTTCATCCATCCAAACATAACTGGTGTATTTGTCGCTTAAGTTTCTTCTAAATCTTTGGCAATTATAATTTGATTTAATTTTGTTCTGAACGGATAAATTGACAAGGTTGAATTAGAAACTAAATTGAATGTAACCCAAAACCAAACAGTACAAGAAGATAAGAAAAACTTAAGGATGTTCACAAATAAGGAGAGAATAAATGCATATTTATCGTAGTCTATAAAATTATAAACAATGCTCAAATTATTTAAAAATATAAACTATTATTTTGTTACAATTTCTGTTAAAAATTAGTTACTAAAAAAATATTACTAAATTAAGATGATGATGATTAAGATTAAAATAAAATGAGCAGATTGGGGTTGGGGAGGTTTTCTTACACCGTAGATAGAGAGTGAAGGTGTCTGAGTGACTGCGTGGGGCCCGTCAAAGCATTTCGTCCTTCGAAAAATATGGATGGAAATGAGACGATGCTATCTGCGATACCGTAACGGCAATTGCGAATTCTCAAAAGCAACACCCAACCCAAATTCTCACTTTCTCTACGATCTTCGCTTTTCCAACGCTTCTTTTGCTACCATATTCAACATGCGCCGCTTCAAATCCCGCCAAACATTACTCCACCACCACTCTCTCAGATGAACTGTACATTCACGCGCCGCCATGCTCCACTCTTTGCTAACTCTCCTCTTCACCCTCCTCTTTTCCCTCGCTACTGCCGACCCGCACGAAGCCCAAATACTGCGGCAATTCCGAAACGGGTTGGACAACCCGGACCTGTTGCCGTGGCCGGACAGCGGCGATGACGCGTGTGGTTGGAAGTACATTTTCTGCGACAATAAGAACCGCGTGAACCAGATTCAGGCGAAGGGGCTGAACCTGAGCGGTCCTCTGGCGCCGAACCTGAGCCAGCTCACGAATCTCTTCAACGTGGGCCTCCAGAACAACAAGCTCAACGGCCCATTACCCTCCTTCCGCGGCCTGTCAAATCTCAAATACTTGTATCTTGACAACAACAACTTCGACTCCATCCCTTCAGATTTCTTCGACGGGCTCCAGAGTTTGGAAGTGCTCGCGTTGGACAATAATAACCTCAACGCCAGCTCTGGCGGCTGGCACTTGCCGCAGACGCTCCAGGGGTCAACGCAGTTGACCAATCTCTCCTGTATGGGCTGCAACCTCGCCGGCCCATTACCGGAGTTTCTCGGAAAGATGAACTCGCTGTCGTTTTTGAAGCTCTCCAACAACAACTTAACGGGCGAGATTCCCCTGACTCTAAACAACACCGCGTTGCAGGTTCTCTGGCTGAATAACCAGCAGGGGGAGCGTCTCACTGGAAGAATTGACGTCGTGGCCTCCATGGTTTCGCTTACGAGTTTGTGGCTTCACGGGAACTCGTTCACTGGAACGATTCCCGATAACATTGGGGATTTGAGCTCTCTACGGGATCTTAACCTTAATGGGAACAACCTTGTTGGGTTGGTTCCTCAAGGTTTGGGTGACTTGAAGCTGGACAAGCTGGACTTGAACAACAACCATTTTATGGGTCCGATTCCCGATTTTAAAGCGGCTCAAGTGTCTTATGATTATAACAATTTTTGTGTGAACAAAACAGGGGTTCCTTGCGCGTTTGAGGTGATGGCGCTTTTGGGGTTTCTTGGGGGGTTGAATTATCCTGAGAATTTGGTTGATTCCTGGAGTGGGAATGATCCTTGTGGGGGTCAGTGGTTGGGGATAAAGTGTAATGTTGATGGAAAGGTGAATATGATTAATTTGCCTAATTTGAATCTTAGTGGGAGTTTAAGTCCTTCTGTTGCGAACTTGGGTTCTCTTGTTGAGATTCGGTTGGGGGGGAATGATATTAGTGGTGCGGTGCCTGGTAATTGGAGTAGTTTGACATCTTTGAAACTGTTGGATCTGAGTGGGAATAACATTTCTCCTCCATTGCCTTTGTTTAAGACTGGATTGAAACCTATTGTTACTGGGAATCCTCTCTTTGATGGTGGTGCCGAAAATCCTTCATCAGGGAGCAAGAACCCATCATCTGGATCTGGGAATGTCGACCCTGCATCGGGTCAGACCAATTCTAGTTCGAGTGATTCTCGTGAAACCAAGAAATCTAAACGGAAAGGGTTGGTTTCCATTGTTGCTCCGATTGCGGGTGTGGCAGCTGCGGCTTTTCTGCTGATTCCACTCTATGCATATTGTTTCAAGAGGAAGAAGGGTGGGTTTCAGGCTCCAGCTTCACTGGTAATTCACCCTAGGGATCCATCGGATTCGGACAGTGTTGTGAAGATTGCTGTTGCTAACAATACCAATGGAAGCATTTTGACAGGGAGTGGTTCTGGGAGTAGGAATAGTAGTGGGATTGGGGAGTCTCATGTCATTGACGCTGGAAATCTTAGAATATCAGTTCAAGTTCTCAGGAACGTGACCAAGAATTTTGCGCCCGAGAATGAGCTTGGCCGTGGTGGATTTGGAGTTGTTTATAAGGGAGAGTTGGATGATGGAACTAAAATTGCAGTGAAACGAATGGAAGCTGGTGTGATTAGTAGCAAGGCATTGGATGAATTCCAGGCCGAGATTGCGGTTCTATCAAAAGTCCGGCACCGGCATCTGGTGTCTCTTTTGGGTTATTCTATAGAAGGTAATGAAAGGATTCTAGTGTATGAATATATGCCACAAGGAGCTCTAAGTAAGCATCTTTTCCATTGGAAAAGCCTTGAACTGGAGCCACTCTCATGGAAGAGGAGGCTCAATATTGCATTGGATGTTGCCAGAGGGATGGAGTATCTTCATACTCTGGCTCACCAGAGCTTCATTCACAGAGATCTTAAGCCGTCAAATATCTTGCTTGCTGATGATTTCAGAGCAAAGGTCTCAGATTTTGGTTTGGTAAAACTTGCTCCTGACGGTGAAAAATCGGTAGTTACCAGGCTTGCTGGGACTTTCGGATATTTGGCGCCAGAATATGCAGGTATTTTGTGAACTAGTTCTAAAGATTTAATTATTGATGTGCTCTGTTTTATTTCCTGTCAGCTTGTTAATAGAGTGTCAGACTCTAAGGGAAAAACTAGTTAACATCTAATGCAAAATTTAATTAATTGAATACTAGCGAGTTTTCATTTCTGCATTACATGTGTTGTAACACAAATTTCAACTTTATTTGTCCTAATTTATTTTGGTATGTTCAAATTTTAAACTAATCCTGGTTTTTTAATGTTCAAATATATTTCAGTGACAGGAAAAATCACTACCAAAGCAGATGTTTTCAGTTTCGGGGTCGTGCTAATGGAGCTATTGACTGGATTAATGGCACTTGATGAGGACAGACCTGAGGAAAGCCAATACTTAGCAGCATGGTTCTGGAATATAAAATCAGATAAGAAGAAGCTAATGGCTGCTATTGACAAAGCCCTTGATGTTAAGGAAGAAACATTTGAGAGCATCTCCATCATTGCTGAGTTAGCTGGGCACTGCACAGCCAGAGAACCAAGCCAACGGCCAGAGATGGGTCATGCCGTAAATGTGCTGGCACCGCTTGTTGAAAAATGGAAACCCTTTGATGATGACATTGAGGAGTATTCCGGGATCGATTATAGCCTTCCCCTTAACCAGATGGTGAAGGGATGGCAAGAGGCAGAAGGAAAGGACATGAGTTATATGGACCTAGAAGACAGCAAGAGCAGCATCCCCGCAAGGCCTACTGGATTTGCAGATTCTTTTACTTCAGCTGATGGCCGTTGAAACAAATTGTTTGTTGGACCCTTTTTCCTTTTGTTTTTCAAAATAGTTGTAGATAGCATGCTCCTTTCTTTCTGTCTGTCTTAAAATGTCCTGGCTAATTGTCTAGTACCAGTGGTATGATAGTGTTTCAGTATATGAGGTTTCATGTGCCCTTGAAATCTCATGTGTATGTTTGTATTTTCCACTATGACATTTAAGTGTTAATGGTTGTAGATATTTAGCCGCAATTAATCATCAATGAGAATGCTTGTTTTTGTTCATTTATTTACGTTTCAGCGATCTTTTGTCAACCTTGTGTTGTGTTGGATGAGACTTTTAATGCGACCTCTTAACCTGTGCCGTGGTGCATTGATGCAACACAAATCCAAATTCATTGACATTATAAAAGTATTAATGTAGGTCGGGAATTTGTGGGAAGATATTTTGTAGGCAGCGACCCTTTTAACCCGTAATATCTCATTTCACATGTGCAATAGTCATTCCTTGCTAAAATTTGTGTGAAAGATATTTTGCCTGATGGTCCTCCTTTATCTTTGTAAAGATAATAATGGAAAGTACTGTGGTCAAATCGATGGTGTTATTGGAGAGCCTCTTTATATCCTCATCCGAGACAGGACCGGTAAATTTACTTCTGTAAGGGTTGGAGCTAGCAGAATCGGTGGATAATATATTCAGTGTGTACATATTGATGCGGGAGACATGGAGAGTGACATATTCGCTATGCTAGAGCCTTTTTGTTACTTGAATTTCCTTCTATTTTTAGTTCATTAAACTTGAATTGGGGTGGATTCTTGCCTTCTCTGATTTTTTTTGTTTCTTTGTAATAACCCATAACGCATTTACTATTAATTGGTGACCTTTTATTGGATTCTTCTTGCCTCCCTAAACCATAATTCAACACCGGAGAAGGTGATTTTCCACGCACATTTAATTAATCACATGTTGCGTCTGTGTTTCTTGTAAGGGTGCACATTTTTTAATATTTGATAATGACTACTCAATCAAAACGTCCAGGCAATTGGAGTTACAGCTTCTTGCATATAGCGTGAAAAGTATCATGATGAATTTGAAAGCAGATCATGACCAAAATTGAAGTTCGGGGTTTGACTCTTGTTTAAGTCCATTCATAAATGCTTGGAACTACATTAAGAGGCACGTAACTCAAACAACATAACCGATCCTGGTTAGTTGGCACCCTTATCAAAGGTGGTATTTGTTGGTGACTTGGTCTGTACACGCATTAATATTGGAGTTAATTGACTTTGAAAGTAGCTCCTAAAACTGTCAATTGGTATGTTGAAAGAAACAGTAAATGCGCAGAAATCCACCGCAAATATCTTCCACACAAATCCCTTTCCTTTGTTTCTTTCTTTACAATCTCGAAACTTTCAAATCTGCTTTGGTGGCAACTTTGGAATGAAGCCATGTGCCATGTGCCATGTCTTTTTTTTGCAACACTTATCTTAGTTGTTTGAGGCTTGAAATTCCACTTAAAAAGTAGTATGAAATTAGTTATGGGTTGGTAAGGGAGTGGTGATGGTGATTACTACGCTATAGACACATGGTTTTCACTGAGTGAAAGGAGTCCCATTAAAGGGTAGTGGAGTGGGATCCTTGGCAGGACTAGGAGGGAAGCAAGAGCAAGCAACAAAAGATGTTGTTCTTTGACGTGGATGAGTGATGAATCTCACATGGCATGAGGGAAGTGATGTGAGTGAAGAGAAGCATGAAATAATTATCTGCCATGCAGTTGGCATACACATAAGAGTCTCTTGGGATGTGGGCACAGAGGTTGTTGGTTTTCAATCAGTGAGCCAAATGGCATCTCAAACTGAACTTGGCATGTCAGTGCAATGACCTACCCTTTGCCACGCACGTAGCTACTTCTGCCGACAACTGGCCCATGTGATCACACCCTATTGCATGTAATTATTAGTTAATATGGATTGAACCTAAGAGTCACGTAGTTGTAGTCGTGGCATGCCACTCTCAAACTTTTGTTATTTTCTGCATTTTTTTTTCTTTGATGGTTCTTTCTCGTTAAATTTTAAAACTCCTAATTTTTTAGTGATTTGTTGATGACGAGTCCTTGTCAAATTCTTGTTGTTTATTCTTTTGAAAGGGCCTCTGTTACTCACGGATCACGGTAAGGGTTTTTGACTTTTGACTCCTGTGCAAATCTAAGAATATAAGGTATAGTGGTTATATTATAATCACATATAAGACCTGTTAGGAGTATATTTAATTGTGGATATCAGTATCAGATGCTCTACTCTTATTTTTATTTATTTATATTAAAATAATGATTGAATGTTCGATTTGGGTTGAGCACTCAGTTCATACCAAATCTTTATAAAACAAAGTTTTGTAATAAAATTAGAGATAAGAAAGTTATCCTTCATATAACTTTTTTTTTCTTATATTTATCACTGATGCTTTCACTTATTTATCTTTATGTCTTCTGAACCAAATTGATACAACTTAGCATTGAGAATAAAAAAAAGTAAGAGAACACAGCATTAAAAGTTAAATTCTAGTTCAAAATCTGACTCTACAGACAATAATCATAATCTTTGCTGTTGAAATGGAAGAAATAGTGTGTTACACAGTCGTAGCTAAAATTTAAGCTTGACCAGAGCATAGCAAGTAGACTAAGAGATTTTTCTGCGTATATGGAAACAAACACTTTCTATCTTTATCAAATAATAACAACTACTCTAATAACTCTTCTCCATTTAAGAAAATAACATCATCTTCTATTCAAAATCTTAAAAGAATAACATCATCTTCTATTCAAAATTTTAAAACATTGTATTTATGAATCCTTTTTTTTATATATTATTCAAAAATCTTATTTTTAATATTTAATATGAGACTTAAACATACTTAAATATCTAATAATTTCAATTTCAAATAATTCCAATTTCAAAGTACCTAATAACAAAAGGATGAGGTTGGGATTCAAGGTTGTTCTTGTACATGTTTTCCTTGATCTGTCAAATTTGTTTATTTCGTTGTGTAAAATATCTATATCTCTCCCTCCATTTTTTTTCTTACATTGTTTTTTTCCCATTGCCATACATCAGAGACGGAACTGATAAGGCCATATCTGTACTAAAGATTCCTAAGAAAAAGGTGCATTGGCAAATGAGCTAAGGCCCACAAGCATATTGTTGGCTCTTGGAGCGAATTATCATGTTAGTAAGAAACAAACATATAAAAAGAAAGCAACGAATTTTCAGTACCTTTTCTTAACATGAGGAGAAAAAGGGTTAAAAATGTATGCACACTTATAAACCCTTTATGTTTTGCTTTATATTAGCTATTCCTTTAGCTTGAGGGTTTATTTATACAAAGATAAATTCTTAGTTGTGGGAACACAATTTGTTTTTCTTAAAACGATTATTTTTTTGTTTTATCTTTCCTTTCCAATAAATTCAAGCACCCATTTGATTGGTTAGTTCTATTTTTCTTTATCATTCACACCAAAAAAAAAAAAAAACATCTTCTCATAATGAGTGTTTTCTTTTTATCATATTACGGATTTTTTTTTTATTTTTTATGATATATTGAGGTAGAGATCAATTTTGTTTATGATACTACTATAATAGTCTTTAAACATAAGTGCTGAGAATCAAATATAAATTTTTTGAAACGTAAATATTTTCACAATATTTAAGCAAAAATTCTCACAATAATTCATGTTATACAAATACGTGTGCGTTATAATGTATAAAAATTAAAAAAGATGGTGAGTTTAAAACTTCTAGATATCTCATTAATTATCACTAACCATTTCTATATGTTGGCCAAGTAAGGTTACATTTAATTTATAAAAAGACTATTTCAAAGTACTTCAAAATAAGTTATTTAGTATTAATATTATTGTAACCTTTTTTATTAGTTAGTTGAATATAATGATAAATTAAAATATCATTATCTCGATAAAGGTGTATTTTTTCGTAATAAATTAGGATAAACTCTATTTAATATTGTATTTTTATAGCATTGTTAATTTTTTTCTTTTGTATTGTTCTTATCCAAAAAGAGTATTGGTCTCCTAAAATGGAAGAATGTGATTGCTTGCAAGTTGAGTTATGATTCTAACATATGATAGTACAATTTGTCAAAGATCAATAAAGAAAAATCTACCTATAGAGATTCCTCAACATCTAAATTAGTAAAAATATAAAATTATAAATATATAAGTAAATATGTGAAGAATGAATTAATAAATAGTCTATAAATATTGATTTATATTTATAAGTTATTTTAGGTTTAGATTAAGGTGCTGATACGATATTTAAAATAAATAAACGATATATTTTATTATAAAATATATGTAATTCAATTAATTATTATTATATAAATATTCAAGTTATATTGTTATATATGATTTGATTAGGTTATTTTGGATTGTATTAGAATGTAAATAGTTTTTTTTTTTAATTTTATATTATTATCCATATTTTCATATATATAATATTATTTCTTAAAAAGTAATTTGTTATAAAAGTATCTAAAAGGCAATAGTATTTGAATGAATTATTTACTATAATTTGGTAACACGAATGACAAATAAATTTCTACATGTTGATATTATTTAAACTTTTTTTAATATTGATGAAGAATATTCATTAAACATAAGTATGGATATAAATATAGATGATATCTACATTTTAAAATAACAATTGGAACCTGTTTTCATTCACATACCTATCTTATCGTAAATTACTAAATATCTTTAATTTATTTGATATTTTATTTTAAAACTTATAACATTATAATATTTTGATTGTTATTTGTTATAAAAAAGAACATATGTACTTTTTAGTATTAAATTATAAATAACATTATATATTTTTTGATTTTGATTTTTTTTAAAGAAGTTATTTAAAGTGGATACGTAGGTGCAATATATTCATTACATAATGGAACCCACAAACATCTTACCTTTTTTCCTTGTTATCCCTATTTAGTGATTTTTTTTTAAATATTCTAAACAAAATCTACTTTATTGTTAAGGTTGTCGAAATGAATATCTAAATTTATACGAGTCTCATAATTAAACTTTTATTAATACATAAAACATTTGTTTAACAATTTTTAATCAAAACATAATTTTATCGTAGTATTAATAACAAGAATAGGATTATTAAAATATAACCTTGAATAAAACATATTTTGGAGATGATTCCATTAAATAAGATAAAAGCTTAACAACACAATAAAAGTACAAATGTCCTGTGATATACTATTATCTTTGTCACTTGTTTTTCTAACAAATTAGACATTTGAAAAAGTGAAATTACAAAAACTGCAATTGTTTTTTAATATCTTACTATAATGAAGCTACTTTTGTAGAAGTCGCTAATCATTTGGTGAATTCCAATACCATGTGCCTTTTCTTACTCTTAAAATATAAATTTAATTAGTACAATAATTTGTATAAATTTTGGTTCAATATTTCTTGTAAGTATTTCTTATTATATATTACATGTTGTAATGATATAAAAAATAAATGAACAATAATTTAATAAAACAAATAATATATTATTGAATAATAGTTGCAAAAAAACGATTCCAAAAACATAATAAAATAATCATAATAATAAATTAAAATTTGAATAAAAGCTATGTATTTTTTTTTTTATTTAACATCCTTAGAACACTAGTTATCATAACCCTTCATCAAAAAATCCATGTGACATACTACATACAATACAGTTCAATTTTAAAAAAAGGCAGGTAACACTAAACCATCATAACTAGTAATGACGCAGGTCACCGTACAAAACAAAGACAGCCAAATTCGATATTCCATAATATGTTTCAAAATTATATCGCTTTAGTAATTTGTTTGGAATGTTATCCTCTTTGGTAAATGAATTCACTACTTACAACTGATTCAGCTCCGGCAATGACACGACTCATCATCCAATTCGAAATTTTTAGCTTTGTTGTACAGTTAATGAACCGTTTCGCTATGGGTACATCATCCTCCCTCAGAAGACTTACATTCATAGGACCATGTACAGGTGGCTCAACCACAGATTCTCAGTTGCCCAACAATTTTTTAACTATTTTTGGAAGGAGAAGGTAGTTGTGTAGTCAGCATCATACTAAAATCTGCTGGCACTTTCATCTAGCAAATACAGATCATAATGTTCCTGTCTTGTACCTTTTGCTGGACGCAGTGATCAGTGAGAACTTCCAGGTGTCCAAAGAACAAATCTCAATAAACTTGATCTGAGATATTTTGAGACTGAATAGATGCGGTCACTTTTATGAGGCTTACATAAGAAGCCATGCTCATCAATTTCCAGAAGATGCAATCTAAGATGAAAAATATAGACCAGAGATAAACAAATCACTTCACCAACTCCTATCTTCCAATTTATGCACACAATAATGAGATGGAAACTCTAGCTCCTGTTACATCCACATAGAATTGAGCACTAGGTTTACCTGAATCATTGGTAGATGCAGTTATATTTCCTCAGAGAGGCAGCCAATATGATAAGTCTTAGTATCAGAATTCTGATCTTTTGAGGATATGCTTAATAAAATTTTTGAAAAGGAAAACTGCCAATAAGGTCGATGAACTGGAGGTAACAGTAGAGTTGATTGTTTATCCATTGCAAGTAGCCGTGAACATTTGCTGCACCAACAAACTGAGATCAGTACATTTCCTAAATGATAGGAAAATCTAAGGTTATCGAAACTGTAAATTGAACCTGCATGGTTTTGAAAACAGAGTCTGGTAGCTGCAAATCCAGTGCTACAACAAAAAAGGCAGAAAGCAAGGAAAACCTCAAATATATCAATAATTAATACCTTCTAAACAAAACAAGCATCATGATTAGAAAAAAATAATTACAGTACCAAAAGACAATACAGACTGGTTTCAGTCTGGTTTCCAAGAAAGTACTGTAGAGCAGTCGCAGCATACTCCTGCAATGCAAGACAAATATGCGCTATAATAAAAGAGACTACCAAGAGTAACTAAAAGAATCAAATGAGAAGCAACAAAGAGACTGTTACCGTAATATGCCTAAACACATGATGAACTGAAAAACCCCTTGCATGCACATAACTTCCACTCTGTTAAGTAGTACACAGTTAAAACTGTGGAATATTCAGATGTAACAAGCAAATTGAATATGAAATAACAAATAAGTCTTTTTTATAATAAAAATAAGTCATATTGGAGCAAATAAATATGTGCAGAACATTGAGGTAAGAAATCTTCCTAAACTAAATACAGAAGTACGGAAACAATATCTGTCACAACAAATCAGAAGTAGAAACTCCCTTGAAACAGCCATGAGCTGGGCACCACCGAGCTGCCAGAATCACAAGATTCACAATCCTGTCCCAACACACAAAGCTAGCAGTGATACCATGGTCTTTTCCCAGGAATTTGCGAAACCGGACTCTTCCACTCAAAAGTAACAGACCAACTTCCTCACATTTTCTTCCTTGGTCTATAGCAGGCTAAATCATTTTACTCTAACTGGTTTACTAATATGGCCTACTCTTAAACTAACAATGCTTAACAGGCGACAATGACCCACTTGATCCCTAGGCCCCAACAAATGTAAGTTTTCCTAACTCGGGGGCCGTGCCAATCAAACAATGCCTCCACACAAAAGACTAATTGATTGCATAGGGAGTTTTAGACTTGGTGCATGAGGCTCCTACCTAGTGGGGTTTAGGTACAAATATCAAAAATAAACTTTAACCACTGTGTCAGCCCTACCTGGACCTGATTTTAGTTCATTAATCTCTTGTTTCCATGCTTGCTTTCATCACATGGGTAATTAGAAAGAAAAAAATTCTACCTGATGAGCTTATTAAATTATGAACTTTTTTGTTTGTTATTGGTGTTTTAGCTTATGAATCTTTGATTTCAAACAATGAAGATGACCCAGATATGTATGAGCTCTTCAATTGGTTGCATAAATGTTTTCAAAACCAGACAATACTCGTCGGTTTAACTGATTAGATTGAGAATTGGACTGTATACAATAGAAGCTTGAAAGGATGTCAAACTGTTTACATAAAGTTGTGGGAGTTTGGTAAACTCGGATCATAAACTAGTAAAAGTTTACTCCAAATAAAAAACATATTAGAATACCTATAAATAACAAAATAATTCAATATTATATGATTCTACAAATAACTTTTTACATTTTTTACTATAATATTATTATTATTAGTTCATCATATTATATATAATTTTTAAATATTTTTTTTATATTTATGAAATATTATTATCCTTTTATCATTACTTTAGTTGCTTATATTATGTGTTATGCTTTACATAAAAAAGAAGTCATTGGACTTAAACTAGGCTCAACATTCCAAAATAGCAAGAGATGAGTAAATAAAACTAAAACCCTAAAATGGCCCAACTCACAAATTTGTAGCTTTTGACAGCCCTGTCTATGAAACGGACAAGAGAGAGCAAATGGGAGAGTGCTGTGGAGCTGAGAAAGACACCAAGACAGATCGGTTCGACAATAGGAAAACACAACATCAACATCGAAACAGACAGAAGCTTGCAAGACAGAGCCAGTGAACCACGAAATTGTTACCAAAGTGCATTTTGCATAAAGTGTGGCCTGGAAACAACTAATCCAGTGTCGTTTTTGCCATTTTTTCTAATGAATCCAGTGAACCATGGAAGCTTGACTTACTGAATCTAGGGAATGGGGAGGAGATGAGAAAGGGAAATTGACATTAATAAGAAGAACTATCACAAAACTGATGTTAAGACATCATCTAATACGTCCTTAGCATGCTGATAACCAAACATTTCATTCACCATAATGAATATTAGGAAACAGAAAAATAAATTACGACATATATGTCACAGGAAAAGCCCTAGCAAAATTCTCTTCGACACTATCATTGGCTGAGATTAACGAAAAGTCACATATTATGGAAGGTTCCACTTCTAAATCAGGTAAGTCATTAAATGAGAAGTGCAACCCATCAAAATTTGTAATTTCCGATAAACTTTAGCAACAATATTTGAAAGAGAGTCCATAACATTTCTCATTTAACAGAAGCACTGGAAGGTATACCTCATTTGGAGAAAAGAAAGCTACAGCATCAGGATCCATGGAACCAGCAGGATGCAAGGATATAACAGCTCTGAAGATAGATGGGAATAACATTTCTATCACTGCAACCTTCTCTTCAGCAACAGTTCCCACTGATCCTAGCCTTAGCTTATTAGAACCATGATAGTTATGTTCCATAGAACTCTCATTTGCCGATGAGGTAAGTGTGGAAGCTCTTTTTAACCAGTCCAATCGTTCAAAAGTTAAAATTTTCACAATTGGCACATCCTTCTCTACAGACTTCAGAACATCTGGTAGCGTCCTTAAAAACCTAATTTCTTCCTTGGGATCCACTGTAATTTCTTCAGACACACAACTTTTCTTTGAAGCCGACTCACTAGTTTCAAGTCCATCATCAAGATGTGGGAAAAAACGCCTTTTCTGATCAGTGAAGGCTTTGAGAGCTAACCTGATATCATTCAAAAGCCTAAGTGAGCAGCTAAAGTAACAGAAATCAGCAGCACCGAGAACGAATAGTCAGCAAGAAAGTGCTAAACCCATGAAAAACAAAATCTAAAGAAAGTGGCCAAGCATTTCTTTGCCAATTGTATTCAACAAAGTGAAACAGCTAAATGGCGTGCAAGGTAATGTTGGCAAGGATAACAGCTAATTAAAATAGATTTTGAGAACAGTTCATGAAAATGAACTGAAACGTGAGCGAAAACAGTACAGTTGTTAACTGTATTGCTATATGTCTAACTGTCTACGATAAACAAACTAACCAACTAATACCAACTGCACCATTTCTACAAAACTTACGAATGAGGCGGTTACCTCGTACCATAAGGATCATATCATTTATTTTTACTACTGTCCTCTATATGTATTCAGGAGCGAATAACAAAACTTGAAGATTAAGATATCCCCTTATGTATGCACAAAAATCATCAAAAGGAAAAAAATCACTGGTCTAAGAATGGCAGATACCATCATTCCCGTCGCCGTCTTCCCTATATTTAACACCCCACCTCCAAATAAAACAAAAGATGTTTCAATTTGAATCCATTGTTTTCCATCCTATTTCGTTATCCAAACACAGAAATTCGAATGGCATGCAGAACTGAAGCAGAAGAGATTTAACGGAAACGAACCTGGTCCTGTCGACGGCAGAAGCACCAGCTTGACCCGCAAGCTGTCGTTTCCACGAATACGCAACCACAGCGCCATCTGGACAAACCAGCGGCATATGCAAGCCCCAAAAGTCTTTCCTCGATCGAAGTGATTCACTGAGAACTCCAGACTCTTCCAACTCCTTACCTACAAAGCCAAAAGACCACGCAGAATAATCACAAAAACGACATCGCAGAATGCAAACCAAAACCCTAATCCGCGGAACCAATAAACAAAGGGACACAAATGGAACGGCACGATTACCCAGCGATCGAAGGTCTTGAAGATACTGACGCATGCAGGCATCTTCCTTGAGGAAAATTTGGAGAGGCTTGTTGGCTTGGTGAGGCTGCGCTGCCACGACGAATAGCGCTTCGAGGAGGCGGTCGGCGCCGATTCGGATGTCGGCGATGATTCGTTCGGCCTGTCCAAGCTTGTCCATTGCTTGAGCGACCTGCTTCGGCGGTGCCTCGGAAGCGGAGCCACCGGAGGACTGAGGAGGAGTAGAGGTTGAGATAGGTGCCGTAGTGGCCTGCTGCTGCGTTTGTTGCATTTGCATTTGCATTTGGCACGCCCACAAAGAAAGTGAGTTTCGTCTCGGTTAGTATTTTCGTACACCTCGGATTGGGCCTTCCTTTCCCACTACCGTCTTATAAACACATCAAACACAAGGCCCGTCAAACAGTAATGGCCTTCCAACACCACTTGCTGACGGCTTCTTTCTCCACCTCCATGATCTCATCCTGCACCTCGATAATATATTTTATGAAATGTCAAAATTATCCTTAATGTAAAATAACATAACCCTACACTCTTCTTCACTCCTTCACCTTCATTTTACGTTTTCAAGCTCCGCCTCGGCACCTCCTCACAGCCGTTGCTCAGCCCGTTCAGTGGTTACGTTCGGTCGCCGACGTTTGTATATCTCCATCACTGACATTGTTCCTTTATCTTGTTGCTGTATTATTGGTGTATAAAGTTTGAGAGTTGGAAAAGTAAGAAGAAGAGAGAAGTGATTTTGATGAAGAGGAAAAAGAGATGGAGGAGCAAATAGACTCAACGAGTGGCTGCTGCCCCTCCAATTCAGTTTTCTACAGTAAGCGGAAGCCACTCCCACTCCCACTCCCTCCCAACAACGCCCTGGACGTCACCATCGCAGAACCACCGCCGTCATCGACGCCGCCACAGGCTGCCAGCTCACCTACAGCCAGCTATGGCAACCGGTGGAGGGCGCGGCGGGCTCTCTCTGAGACATGGGGATTCGAAAAGGCAACGTGGTCTTGGTCCTCTCTCCCAACTCTATCGACTTCCCGGTGGTGTGCCTGGCAATCATGTCCGTGGGTGCCGTCATCACCACCACCAACCCTCTCAACACTACGCGGGAAATCGCGAAGCAGATCGCCGACTTCAAGCCCTTCCTCACCTCAACCGCCCCTCTCGTGCTCCCCCCAAACTCACTCAGGCAGCACTCTCTCTGCCAATGATTCTCATGGACACCTCCGCTCATCCGTCCCTTCCCGACGGCAAAATTGTAGCCACGCTCAACGACATGGCCAAGACGGAACCCGGCATAACAATACAGTACAGTCGGATTAATACATACGGGATACATTTGGAATGTATTAATTTACAAAATATATATCAGTATATTGAAATTTATTTTATATATTTGATAAGGTGTCATCCAATATATTATTTTCTATTTTTGTACATTTGAGATGAGCTTAGTTCGATATATAATTTTAAAAAATTGTATACCGAATGGCCCATCCGATATATAATTTTTTTAAATTATATACCAAATTAAGTAGATTCCGGAATATAAAATACATATTAGATTTAACAATCCATTTCAAATATCCATTTTCATAATTTTTGAAAGAGTATTGATCTCATTTAAGATTTGATGGAGGTGCAAGAAGAATCCGTCCTACTTCCTTTCATTATTTTTTTATCAACTAGTTTCGTTAATTATGTATAATTTCTATAAATTCTTTTAGAAGTATGAATAAATAGAACCGTCCAAATAAAATAAAAATAAAAGCTTTGCTTTGTAACACAATGAATCTTAACCTAATTCATTATCGCTCATTTTGCTATTAATTATCAATTATCAATTAATAATGGTTATTCTAATGGATTATGATTTATTTTGATTAATTCTAATTAACATTGATGGCTACAAAATAATAATTCAGTGATTCTAAATATACATAATTATTATGAGTAAATATATTATTTTAAATGATAAGGTTTTATGAATATGACTTAAGTTTACTGACTTGTTTTGTAGAGATCTCATTAGGTTCAATGTTTTCAATGTTTTCAATTCGGTTACAGTCCATATTATTCCTGAACTGATCTTTTCTCAAGTTGGGTAAAAATAATTATATTTATGAATTTGTATTTATGTAGATTAATAATTGTATTTCTATATAATAATAATAATCTTCTTTGTTTATAAAGGTTATTGAAATTATGAACTATGATATAGATGAATAATTTTATAGGTTTAACATATATAATATATAATAAATATATAGCGAGTTTTTTTTCCTGTATTCAAAATATAAATATAAAATATTTCTACGTAGTTAATTAACAAAGATAGTATTCTTAAAATGAATTTTAATATAAAAATTATAAATATACGTATTATTTATAATACATAAGAACCTTTTATTTATCAATAATATCAATGTACGTATTATTTATACTATTATAATAATTTAATAAAATTATATAATAAATTATGTAATATATTTTTTCCATCATACTATTTATCTTGTTTTATAATTTTTTTTCTTATTTTTGTAGTTAGAAAAATCTGAGAGATAAAACATTAGAGAGATCTTTAACAATGACATCAATTTCAACCAAAAATAAAATATTAAGTTTGTGGATCTTATTTCTTATATGTTATTTATAATTAATGTGAGACTTAAATACCATACTATTTTTTAAATAAAAAGAATTCTTTATACAAAAGCTTAAGTTTGGTATTTTGGTCCATTAATGAAATAATAATGCATTTGTTTTCAGAATAAATATAATTGATAATTATTTTTTTTGATAAATAAATAGAGCTCATTATTTGATTTTATTTTAGATTGGAGCGTAAAAACATTGACAAGAAATAGTGATGATAAAATAGATTTTCTGTAAAAAAAATCCTTAATTTGTAGCTAACTCTAATTCATGATATCATTAGGCAGCGTAATGTATGGAGTAATTGAGTTTTAGAGCTTCGGCGCCACAGTGATTTGTTAGAAAGAAATTATAAGCGGGAAATTTAAAAAACCAAAGGAAAAGTTTTGGCGGTAAATGAAAAGGAGCATCAATAACATCGCCGCAGAAGGAAGGAAGAAAGAAAGATCCATTACTGAATCGCAAATGCAGTCCAAGATCAGCGCTTTCTTCAGATCCACCCCTTCTTCCTCTGCCCCCAACATTGACCATGATTTGTCAATCTGGGAGAACCAGCAGCACCACATCATCAACACCTACACCCGAAGGCGCCCAAACCCTAACGCCGTTACTCCAGATCCTAATCCCGTAACGCTCGTCAAAAACAAGAAGAGAAAGTACGCACAGTTTCACCTCGATTTTGGCCAATCCGATTTCCTCCTACGCGCGTGTCCCACGTGCGGCGTAAAGTTCACTCCCGGCGATCCACTAGACGAGAAATCGCACAACGAGTTTCACAAATCATACACGCAGGGAGTTCAATTCAGAGTTAGTTCTCCGCCTGCACACTCTTCTTTTACAGTTTTTCATTCCCAATTTTATCTTATTTCCTACGTCTGTTATTCTTCAGGGTTGGACCAAAGAAAATCTTGTTCCTCTACCCAGCTTGGATTCGGGTCGGGTCGTTTTGTTCTCGGAGACCGACCCGTGTTCTCACAGGAAGAAAGTTGAAGAGGTGATGAGGATGATGGAAATTGAGATTGGAAGTGGATGGATACTTCACGAGCGGTGTAAGGTGTATCTGTTTGTTTCTCTTAACAGAGTTGCTGGGTGCCTCGTTGCGGAACCAATTGAAAAGGCATTCAAAGTTTTGTCTGACTCTGTTGCTGGAACTGTTCATAGCGCGAAGAAAAGGGGAGTGAAGACACGTTCTGCCACTCTTCAGTTTGGGAATGTTGTTTTCCAAAGGGAGGTCGAAAGAAAAGTTGGTAAAGTGAGTGATTCTGAAAAGATGGAAGGGGCAATCTTCTGTGACAGCGAACCAACCGCGGCTGCTTGTGGCATTAGGGCCATTTGGGTTACTCCCTCCAACAGAAGAAAAGGCATTGCAATCCAGTTGCTAGATGCAGTGAGGTAAATTATATTAAATTAATTTTGGCTGTAATTGATTCTTTGGCAAGTGAACCCCAATTCATCGTTAGTTCATTATGGAAACTTCAATTATGTTATATAAATTCAGCAAGTTCATAGGTAATGGAGGTCCTCTAAGGAATATTGCTTATCTGTAAGTCCTAACACTAACTGCATTGAATGAGTGCTAAGTCGTTGGGAAAATGTGTTTGACTTTACAGAAAGGGAGTATCATAATTGATTTTGCTTAATTTCAAATGTGGTTTTAGAAAATATATAGATGCTTAGTTATTGTCCAATGGCAAGAAGTAATATAAAATAGTTCTGCGTTGGATTAAAAAGGATACATCGAAGTCTTATATAAACCATTTTATCTCAATTAATTTTTCAAACACTCATCTAAACTTACAATTAATTATTCTTCAACCAGTTGCTAGCTTAGTGATTTGACTTTCCCGTGTTAAATTGGTTGCAGGAAGAGTTTCTGCCCCGGGCTTGAGCTTGAACGTTCTCAGCTAGCATTCTCCCAGCCTACCTCCGCTGGAAAGGCATTAGCTACTAGTTATACTGGCACGGGATCATTCTTGGCGTATTAAAGCCAACAAAACATTTGATTAGTGATTGCTTATCTTGACTGTTAATAGGTACAAATGTAAGCTATTATTCTTTTAAAATATAACCTTTTTTAGCTCATATGAGCTATGACTGTGATCTCATTGTTTTATTTTGTTGCTGTAAGGCTTTTTGTCATTCTGAGTTCGTTTTACCATTTGGTTCTTGAGAGTTAAGAGAGTTAGCATGTATGGGAGAACATTCGTTTGAAGACTAAAACTGTGGTTGAGACATTTAAAGGTGTATTTGAAACTGCAAACTGGAGTTCACACTTTCCAAGTACTAATTAGGGAGCAACAAATTGTATCTTTTTTTCTGTTTGACTCTTTTCAGGTTTCTAACTGCAAGCGAAACACACAGCGTGTTTTGTTGTCCTTAAGCAAGCTTAAGTTATTCTAGCCAGTAGTTAAAGTGAAAATAAACATGTGACGTTTTAATAGTTTTTTAACATTTAAATCATTTTATTTTAAATTTAACTTAACAAAAGAACAAATTACACTTGGACCTTCTCAATTTAGATCATATTACACTTGTAACGTGAATTAAAGAGGCTATATATAAATAATTTGAGGAATAAAAATATATTAAACAGAGAATTTAGGTGTGAAAATATATTAAATAATATATATTATGTAAGAGACTAGAGTCTTTTACACCATTATGGGATAAAAAAATCAGAAAGAGGGTAATATTTTTAAATGAAGGGATTTGTTACATATAATTTGCTCTAAACAAAATCTATCAAGTTATCTACAGAGGAACTGCTGATGTTAGTTTTATTAGAAAAATAATGTAATATAACGATATGGGCAGTAAATCAAATCACACGCAAGATTAGTAATATAAAATTATCAATTAGTCAAAAAATTACATACACAAACACATACTATCTAAATTTCAAACTCATATACTTTTACTTCATTATGTATAATTTCACTATAATTGAAAATATATTATTTTAAAAAACATTTTATATTATGATATATTTCATGTTTTTTTAAGTTGTCTAATCGTTAATTAAATTAATTCACTACTTTTTTCAGGTTTTATAAGATTTATACAAGAGAACAAACATGAAAAAAAAATCAATAAGATTGAACATATTTATATTAAATTATAAAAAAATTACAAGAACGAGTTAGACACACCTAATTTAAACAAAACTCAAATTATCGAGATCTATTTACTATTCAAATCAAGGGATTTTCCTTTTATGGTCCCAATGATTGGTCAACTTACAATTACTTACTATAAATTAAATTCAATATCCAAAAGATTAACAAAATTTAATCCACTAAACAATTTCGCAAATAATTAGTAAAACATGGAAAATAAAAAGTGGACCACTAACTACTTATGCTTTTCATATAAGAGATTTTAACAGAACAAAAATTTCATATACACCCAAAACAAGTCAGCACAAGCAACAAAAGAAAACAGTTACCAATGCTCAATCATCGCAATCAATATATCTACTAGTCCCGGCAAGCTCGTGCACCAAAATTAGCCCTTTCGGATATATTTTAGTTGTAATATCGTCAACATTAACTCATTAGGGATTTAACATCTCCTGTTCCTCTCAACAAACGTTAATATATATATTTAATAGCGACAAATTCCATTTTGATAATCCATCCCTACTTTTCACCTCTCAAAACCTAATAATGTCCATTCCAACACCTCCAGTTGAATCAAAGATCCAATTCTCACCTCTGCCTCAAGACATTGAGGAACATGATGTTCAGATCAATGATGGTGACGTAGTGATGGAGCCATGCGAAGAACGTTTCCATTGGGATACTCTGGTGACTTTGCTACGCTTAGCCATTATTGCAATGTTGCTCATTGGACTCGCGCTTCACCAAAGGCCATTATACCAACCAACATTTAATCCCATCCCACCCAAGTTCTTCCTCGACTCGTTTCACGTACCCCACCTTGAAGTTTCCGAGGGCGAGGTGTCATCCACATGGGACATGACCGTAACCATTTGCAACGTCATGAACTACTCCAGCATCAACATCCAAAAGATGGAAGCGAAAATAAGTTACGAGGATAATGAAACGCTGGCTGTGATCACTCCCATTATGCCGCAATATACGAGGGCAGTTTTGTTGTTGGATAAAGAGACTACAAAAAAGGTGCATTTAAAGTTGAGTACGACTGGGTGGGAAGAGAACCAACCCATTGTGGATGACACAGTGGTTCAGGCCATTGCAGAAGACATGCAACGAGGAATCACGAGGTTTAGTTTACATATGATTATCATAGGAGAGGTTTGGTTGGACGATGGGTGGGTCGAACCTTTTATTATGTATCCTAAATGCAGTAATTTGGTGGTGAAGATTGTAGCGGACCATCTAATGGGTAAGAAAAAGGCAATCATTGAACACAAGCCTAAAGAATGTAAGGGTCATATTGAATGGGGGCATGTAAAAAACACATACTGATGTATTCTTTAATTAATTCGACATGATTCTTTTTACACAAACACTTCTTAATCTGTCCATATCTAGTTAAAAGTACATGAGAAAAATAAGAAAATATGGTTGATGAAAATTTATTTAAAATCAGTATAAAAAGCATAGTTCAGAAAATCTGTGGTCATTAATCGATAAGAATACATAACAAGGTCTTTCAAATACATTGATAATTAGTAGTCAGGAGTTTTGACCTTAATTATGAAGTTACGTAAAATATTTAAAAGAAAATATTTATCGTTAGGGATAAGTTTTTGTCTCTTTAAAATCTAATTATAATTCAATTCCCATTCAAAATAAATTGGATGAAAAAATGTAGGTTAAACTTTGTTCAGAATGTTAATTTCATTTTTTTTTTAATTGTGAACAAGTTATAAATTATTTTACTTACCAAACTATGAAACTGTAACAATAATTCATCTACTTAAAAAATAATTACATAAAAACTTTATAAAAACAAATGTAATTAGTCTAGGTTCACTCTTTGCTTTTTTAAATCGACTCATGCAGAACCGTTTCATCGGTCTCGTTTAAATAAACGATCAAAGCTTAAACATCATATTTTTTTCCCCAACTCAACACCAACCACGAACACGTTCACTCGACTCATCGGCACTCATTCTTTTTTAAAAACATTAGTTGTATGAAAAAGAAATAAAATGCATAAAACTTTATATATTGTAAAAACTCAAGTTCAAAAAGTTTCACATCCACTATAGATAACAACATAATACAAAGACAATTCACATCCCACACCACATACTTCCATAGCCATTACAACTAACGGAAAAACACAACAAGCTGAAACTCAACACTAGGATAGTCATACCAAAATCATACTCTCACATAACAGAAAATTAAACTAAATTCAAGATAAATTAAGTAATTTTGAATCAAAATTAAAAAAAAAATACTTAAAAAATAAGTTTCGAAACTCCTCCTCTCCTTCTCTCTTTTGGCTTCTTTGTATGTTTATATTGCTTTCTCTTTCGTTTTTCTCTTTTCTTTTTACGCCTGTTTTTGCAAACTTTCTCACTCTCTCCTCTTCCTGCTATCCCCTCCCCTTGTTTTTCTTCTCACACTTTTTTTTGTTCTCTTTTCAGTGTCAGCTTTGCTTTCTTGCTCCCCTTTCTCTTGCGGTTCCTATTTTTTTTCTTTTTATAACCTTTGGCTAGAAAGAATAAGCAACTGGAGTCTAGGTATAAGGTGAAAGTGGGAAGTTAAGGTGTGAAAGAGGAAGAATGGGTTACGGTTAAACTTTTTTATTAATAAATTAATATTCATAAAATTTTAATTTTAAACCACAGATATTATTTTAGTTTTATTTTTCTTTTTGTAAATATATAAAAATAAATAAAAATATTTTATTTTTGAAGTTTTCCTAAACATATATTTCTATTTTTTAAAATTAATCTATATATATATATACACACACACTTAACGTAAAACAAATTAATATATTTTATTTAATATATGTCTTTATTTTTATTTATTCTTTTCTAAGATCCATCAGTTTAACAAACGCATTTTTTTATTTGTGAAAAATATTTTTTTGTATTTTCTCAAAGGTTATTATTATTATTATTATTATTATTATGTTATTTACATTTTTTTCTTTCTTCTCCTCTCTAACTACTTGATATTAAACATACTATAAATAAGTTATTGGCTCATTGTACCCACTCTACCTTCCTAACAATAGATTTCATAAATAGTACAATTGTTTGTATTTCTTTTCTCACGTTAATTTTCACCTGTTAGCCACACTAGAAAATTTAATAAGTAGAAAATTGAACACATTAATTAGCTGTAGGAAATGCAACACCCTTTTTCCATGCAAAGATGGCCAACGAATTTAGGGTTTGTTTGCGCGTTTTCCACCACCTGCAACAACATATAACCCTCTCACCCTTCTCTTCTCCACCCATCCATTTCATTCTCTCCATACCTCGCCCATCTTCATTTGTTGATCCGTAGCAACACCCACGATGGCCTCCTCAACAACTAACGTACAACCTCAAAACGAGAGAGGCCACGTTTACACCCCTGTGCCACAATCAGAAACTGATCCTGAAAACCATGAACACCGACCCTTATCAGTTTCCGCCCAATCCACAGGCGCAACGTCAGGTTCAGGCGTGTCCGAAAATTATTATGCCGAAGAAATATTCAGCATCAGCTCACGTGCCTGCGAAATGATTCAAGACTTACTTGGCCTCACGTTGTTGATGATGCTAATATTGTTACCGTTATACAAGCGTTTGTGGACGCCAAAAGAAGACCCTGTTCCCCCGGTTTTCGTTCTCAATTCCATGTACCTTTCCAACTTCACCACAAGTAGTGGAAGCCTCGCTGCCACGTGGGATGCCAAGTTTACGGTCACGAACACCAACGTGTCGTGCATCTACTTCCGCACCATTCACTTCACCATATTCTATAAACGGAACCCAGAAGACGCGCTTTCTGTGGCCTCTTCGTACCCTTTTTACTTGGACAAGGGGGAGTATGTGAAGCTGCATTTGAAGTTCACAGCTGGGGGGATTGGGTCGGAGAATAGTGAACCCTTTGTGGAGAATCGGTTGGTGGAGGAGATGGCCAAAGATAAGGTGAAAGATGGGTCTCTGAGCTTTGGAATACAAGTGAAGGTGGAGGCGATTTACTATGGGGAAACATGGGTGGCAGATGTAGTGATGAGTCCTCATTGCGAAGACTTAAAGGTTCAGTTTCTGCATGATAAGGATTCAGGAAGGTTGGCTAACCCTAATAGGAACTTCTCCATTCCTATACATTGGAAGCCATTTTCTTTCTTTTGATTACATTAAACGGATCAATTTCTTATTAACATTTCTGCAATTGATCTACTAGCTAAGTACGTAGGTTGGCACTGAGGTTTAAGAGTTTTGGTATAAGTTCAGTGCTTCCATAATTCCTTCAGGTCATGTACCAATTTTATTTAGCTAATTGATTTGGCTAAATGCTAGTAAATCACTTATGCAAGTTTCCATTTTTACACTTCTGCTGTTTGCTGCGTCAGTGGAGTAAGTTGGATATACAATCCAAAACAATAAATACTATATTGAAATAAATTGGAGGTAAAATAATAAGATCCTAAAAGTAATTTGGTTAATATAGTACACAAATTTAAATTACTTTCTCCTTACAAATGAAAATAAAAAATTATAACTATCTTCTTCCTTCAATAATTTTTGAACTTAAAAAAAACGCTCTCGTTTTTTTCTGTTGAGTCCTTTCTAGCCGAAAACACTTATTTAATTTACAATAGATGCATCATATTTGTTTACTCTACCATAAATATACTAGAGTTAACTATTTTTAATTCGGTTATACTAAGTTTGATTAGTCCAAAATAATATAATTTTTTTTAGGTTTCTATTATAAAAATATGTCATGTTAGCTACTCTTAATAAAATAATTTACTTTTTGTTTCATTTATGAAAATAAAAAAGAAATTTTTTCATAAATAAGAGATAAGAAATATTTTTTACTATCTAGAAGTAGACATGGTATGCAGAAATTAAATGGTATTAACTTAAAACAGTATAATTGTATATATTCGTCTCTTTTAGATGGAGAAACTATGACATACCACAGTCATCATTTTAGTTTTTATTTTAACTGAGACAATAAAAAAAGAACATGGAGTAATTTTATATTGACACCCTTTTTTAAAATATAATCATTTAATAACTATTTTTATTAGTATTAACGAAAATAAATGTTCTTACGTGTATCTCGTTTTTAATACATTAAAATAATATAGTTTCAATCAAATATATAATTTCATTAGGATTATTTAATATATATATATATATATATATATATGTATGAGAAAAATAGTTGTTGAATATGAGGGTATTTTTAAAGGAGGATGTAAAAATACATTTTTAAAAAAGGATACCATACATTTATGTAGGTTAAAGATTTGGACAAGGAAAAATTATGTTTTAACATTTCTTTATATACAACTAATTCTCAACTCTTTTGCAATGATAATATATAGTAAAATTTGAATATATCTTACTTATATATATATATATATATATATATATATATATATATATATATATATATATATATATATTATAAAGTTGTTAAATAATTATAAATAAATAAAGGCTATAAAATACCATTCCTAGTTTCAAATCAAATCATTATTAGTTATTCCCTAATCATGATAATTTCTTCGGATAAATAACCTCTACAAAAGGGAATTGTATGAAATTAAAACGTAACCCATTGATCCTTGTCAATTACACCTAAATTACATTCATTATATCTGCATAACAACTCATAGACGATGACCAATGATAAAGAAACAGCTCACACACGATCTTCAAGCATTTGTTTTCAATCTAAATTTATCTTTCTTTCTTATGGAAAAGAAACCACCACATTGCGGCCCCTCTTTGTTCTCTCTCTCAAAGATTTGGGAGGGAGAATCAGAGAAAGCATCATCATGGATCCATCCCATGATGGAAGAGGACATCATCCAAAAGGATCATTCTCCAATGAGTCCTCTTCCTGCACGCATGGTGATGCTCCACCACCACCACCGACGGCGGCACCGCCAAACATGATGTATTACTCACCAGGAATGGGATACCAGCCAGGAGCCCATGCCCCTCCTCCACCCATGTCTCCCCAAGGTTATTACCCTCCAGGATATGACCCATTCCCTAATGACTACCCTCCACAACAACCTCAAGTATACCATTACCCCGCAGGCCCTTACTTCAGCAATCCACCCACCTATAACAACCCTGGTAGAACCAAAGCCTTCTTTCGTGGTTTCGTTCTGTGTTCTTGTGTAATATTCATCGGCCTCTTCATTACCGGCCTTATCACGGCGCTAATGTTGCACCCCGAACTACCCATTTACACCGTTAATTCCCTCTCCGTCGCCAACTTCAACGTCTCTACAACGCTAACCGCGGATTGGAACGCCACCTTCTCCATTCTCAACCCCAACGACAAGGTCAACGGTATCTTCTCCGACTTTAAGGTGGATTTGTTGCACAAAGACCACGTCTTAGCCATGAGTTACGTACTCGATTTTGAGTTGGACAAGAATGAGAGTAAGCAAATCGACGCGACGGCGTCGTCGAATGGGTTCTTGCTTCCGAGGTGGGAGTTGGATGAGATGGCGCAGGAACAAGCGAGTGGCTCCGTTACGTTCGTTCTGAGGATTGCTTCCATGGTGGAGTTCAAGTCTAGCACGATTTCCACGAGAATGTCGTTGGTACTAGCACTTTGCGACGGCTTGAAGGTTGTCTTTCAGAATAACACCGGCAACGGCGCGCTGGACAATGGAGGAAGCCCCATCAATTGCCAGCTTTATATGTGAAAAATGCGGTGCCTCATGCTTAGGTGTTATACAAATCATGTGGATATTTCTTTTAGGGTAATCGAAAAAAAAAATATAAGTTTCCTTTCAGCCCCTATATATTTTTTCTGCTATTTTGTTAGAATAACTTTTTGCGTAGATTGTCTCATAAACAACAAATTCAATTGAAGTTTATCAATTGTAATTTACGTATTCTGTATCAGAATTCATCATTTAACACGGGTCAAAGATCGTATCTTCTAAAGCTCACAATAATATATGCAACAACTTTCTCCAAAAGTTACATATAGTAATGCAACAAACTAAACCATTAAAACGAACACGTGGCTTGTGTTTGGATAGAAAACAAAACAAGGCGATATTACAGCCAAGTGTGACAAATAATGTTATGATATATCTGTGGGATGAATTTCATTGTGAAAGAGCAATTGTGATTAAACTGATTATTAATCGTTGTTCGATTGATTTTTATTTTTTTTAATTTTATTTTGAATGATGGTTCTCTGTAATTGAATATCTGTTAGGAAATGAAGTAATATTAAGCTAAAATGTTTAAAGACTTTCCATGGAATCAAATAAAAAGTTTATGTAAACACACCCCTCATATATAAAATAGTTGCTTCAATAGCTCCTACTGAGATCCTTTAGCAGTGTTCTTGTCCTAGAAGACTAACCTACACAACCTTCGGTCTGCAAGTACAACATAGGCAAAGTTTTCTCTAACATAAACAATGGAGGGATGCAGGGACCTTCAATATTTCACCAAACAGGAACGAACGTGCTTTGTCTTTTGCTGTACACAACTTAGACGTGTCAAAATTAACCATATCGTGTCAAGGATCTTGGGCCAGTCCATTATGCTTTGGCCCAACAAGCAAGGTGACTTGGACGACTTCTTCCTGCTCCTCCGAGGTTTCTCAAGGCACTTCGAAATTCGAAATTAACAGCCCATTCCAAAACGGTTTGTTCAAAAAACATAATTTCAGAATGAACTATTCTGAAAGTCAATTTCGAATCCAGAATTAATTTTTAAAACAACACATTCTAAAACTGTTTTTTTTTTTAAAATAGTGAGCTGTTCTGGAAATAAATTCCAGCAGAATTAACTTTCCAAACAGTTTATTCTGAAATTATATTTTTTTAACAAATAATTCAAGAATGGACTGTTGTGAATGTTAATTCTGAATCCATAATTGACTTATGGAATATTCTATTTCAGAATTATTATAATAAGGGCAGAAACGTCTTTTCAAACGGGACATCTTTAAAAATTTAAAAAAAAATTGAAGGTGCTTAAAAAAACCTTGGCAGTACATGAAGAAGCCGTCGGTGACCTGTTGCCCATCCACGAAAGATTATGTTGGGCTTGTGGCCCAAACTCGATGCCACACACATAATGTTCTTTCTTTACTTCTTCCTATATTTTCTTCTTCCACTCCCATATTTTCAAAATCACCGGTCTTAACGACGTCCGTACATCATTCTAAGTTCAATTCTACAAAGAGAAAGAGAAAAAAAAATACGATGTTCACTACATCTTGCTCAATAGTAAAGTCTGATGAGTATACATATGTGAAATCTGGAAAATAAACATTAGGCGATAAAATACATATTCAAGTATATTAAGAGAACCAAGAAAATTGGTATCATGTTTAAGTGTGATTAAAAATGTACTATAGCTATCTACTCTAAAATTTTAGTAATATAAAATATGTTATCATACTTAAATAAATTTTTTTTAATATTTAACGTATTGAGTAATAATAATAATAATAATAATAATAATAATAATAATAATAATAATATGTAAATTAATATACAGAATAAAAAATAAAAAATATTTTAATTTGAATTTTACCCTTTTAAGAAAAGAAAATTATGTCTGATTAGATATGTTTTATTAAATTAGTTTAGCCCGAATTTAAACCTGTTTTGAATGGTTTGATCAACTTTTAATCGATTTTATTATTTCTTTGACTAATTCTTCTTTAAATTGGTTTTTGTGGTTTATTTAAATTGATCGCCCGAGTGAGATTCACCAATCCAATCAATCCATGTGACATTGTAGTGCAAGAGGAGCTAGTGGAGCTTATTCCTTTGGCTAATCCTTTAAGAGCAGAAATTAAATAAACCTAAATTTGGAACCACAAGAAGGGGAGTGAATGGATACTTGTTGAGCATTGTCATTGAGGCCTGAAGGGAAATTTGTGTTTTGCATGGTCACACCTCTGAATAACAGTAAAATTATGTTCCGTTGTGGATTGTTCAGGAGAACCACTAGGCTGAAGAAATGAAAAATTGGTAAGTTTGAAAAGACTGGGTTAGGGAAGAAGCCTAACTAAATGGTATGATAGCTACTGAAAGGACCAACATGAAGGTATGTAGATGTTTTTCACGTCATGGTTTGCCACTTTGCTTAGAGTGAAATTTTGGTTATGCATCATCATGTGCCTATTCATAGGCGAAGGTTTGAGTATCTCGAGTTCTTTAGATTGCCAAATAAATCATGCATCACTTTTTAGGCATATATCAAGTTCAATGTTTCCATATCGACACATCGGATGCCTGCATTCAAAATTGGTTAATGAGATTATTATATATAACAAAATCTAAAGATATAAAATTAGTGAAAGAAGTATTTTAAGTATTATTTATTTTTCTAGTAAAAAAAGTGTAGAATATTACTATATTTTTTTTCTTCATTTTATTTCCTTTATCTATAGTTGATTTTTTTTCTTAAAGTTGTAATTAGATTTTTTTTAATCGGGGTTGACAATCCATTCCTTTAATTATTATATTAACTTTGATTTTAATAATGTCTATATTGAGTAACATATATTACTGAATTACAAACTCCTTAATAATAGGAAAGGAAATTCTAAAGATTCCCATTTCCCTTGAAATTATACGGTTAGAGGTCATATGACTATTACTACAGCAATCTTAAAGCCATCATTCAAGTGAATAAATAATCTAAGTTTATATTTACTAAAACATAAGGAAATTTAAAATTGTTTATATTTTGAAGGAAATTGAATTTAATGTTTTGTTTATATCACAAGTGAGAAGTGAAGAAATAAAAAACAAAGAACTAAAAGAAAAAAGAGTAGAAAGTGAAATTATTTAAATTAAAATAATATGAATAGAAATAAGTGAAAGTTAAATATATTTATTCATTATTTTAATTATTAATTTTATTATAAAAAAATTTATTATTAGTAAAAAAATAATCATTTTTTATTATTAACATAAATATAAGAAATATGTTATATAGTCCATTATGCTAAATTATATTATAAATACTTTATTAATTTTTTTCTTTATAATCAATGTTCTGATACATTAATCGATTATATATTATTTTATTTGTAAATCTTTTAAGATTTTTATGGAAAGTTTATTATACACATTTTTATTTGAATATTTTTGTGCTCATTTTTCTACTTTTCATATATTTCCTATTTCTATACTTTGGTTGGAAACAAAAAATTTGATATTGTGATACTGTAACAGAAGATAATTGAGAAGAGATTAATACAAGTCATTCATATTAAAAAATAATTTGGTTATACAGTGGAAAGGTCTACCTCGAAAGCAATATAATTGCTACCATGATTGATGACGCAATATTATAAAACATAATTCTGATTATATTACACATTATTTAATTAAATGAAAAGAAACAGAATATATAATAATTTTGAAAAATAATATGATGTATTAATGAATTTAATATAAAACATGTTGTATATAGGTTGTCTTGTTGTAAAATTAGTTAATGTACGTCTATTACGTTTGTTTCTTTTTCAATTGGTCTTCATATTAATTAGTGAGCAGAGAGATGGAGACTGATGTAAAAACAACTTAAGAAAAATAAAATTCTCTAAAATATATAATAGTTTATTTTTGGGTGAATGTGTTTTTAATTTATGTTATCGAAATTTAGATCAATGTATGCATTTATCTTGTTTCAAGCTAAAGTTATCGATTCTTTTGTCTGCCTTTAGTAGGTAAAGATGCTGTCACAGGATTGCTTACTCGGCATGATTTGTCTAAACATAAATAATGGACTTGTAGAAAGATTTTTTAATGAAGATTCTCCAAAGTCTATGCCATAGTTAATGCTTAGGGATAAAGAAAGAGAAAAGAAAATATTTTTAGTTTATGTATTTGATTTCTATATTTTTTACTTTTTAATAAAATTTGTAATAACTCTTTTAATTTTTATAAATTGCGTGAAATTGTAGTTTTATTTTATGTAAAATATTTTACTTTAATTCTCACTGTTTTAAAATTTTACATCACCATATTAATCTTCGGTATTTATTTTAAGATTAAGAAAAAAATTAAGATTAAGAGTTTTTTTAAGGTGAGATGTGTACATTATATCAATAATGATATGCATTAATGATCCTTTAACATGTAATAATTAATTAATATAGTTAATGTAAAAAATATTTTAAAAAAAATCTAAAACTTTACTTATTTTATAAAGACTAAATGTAAAGCCCCTTTACATATCTTAACTTAAAACTCAGTTTATCAATGTAATTTTTAGTGGGGGGCTCAAATTCACTTTTTGATTTTTAATAATTTTTTTATCAAATATTAGTCTCTTTCATTTATTACACCTCAATGGTAACTCATGTAATATCATTTATCATAATAAGATAATACCTGTAATGAATTCTTTTATTATATAGTGTTTAAACTTTTCATTTCTAATTAATATTAAACTCAAATTTATACTTAATTTTTTGACTTTTTCCACATGATGCATCATGTGCCACCAACTCGCAAGTTTAAAGGCGTCGAAAACATGAAGAAAAATAAGAGGATATCCACAAATTAAGAGGGAAACCTTCTTTTGCATATATGGCTCTTGTCGTTTATGCATTTTAATCATGTTCCTCGGGATATTGATAGTGCATAATTTGTTTGACACATAAAATATTTTTGCGTGGTGTAATTTCTGAGTATTTTATTCTGGATTTTGTTGGTTCGTGTACCAAACGTCGTCGTTAGGAACGTGCAGAGTAAAAAGTAAAGGGGGTGGGTAGCTAAGTTCAGGAATGTTAGAACTCCGAAGAAGATCTCGTGGAACGGTTTTCATAAGCTCAAGCTCGGAGTACAATACATCCTCAATGTCAGTGCAAGTGCATGAACAAACGCACACCTTTTAATATCTATTTTGCTTAAGTTGAAAGAATATTTCTAATTTTTGTCCAATATTTTTATTTTGTATTTAAAATTGTTAAATATGTTTAGTTTTCTTTTATCCTTTTTTTTAAATACTAAAATAATTTATAAGAAAAATATATCACTACTAAGAATTCTTTTTCTTTTCTTTTCTTCCCTATGTGTTATATCATCATTAAGAAAATTTTAGATGTTTTTGTTTCCATAATGAGAAATTTTAAACTTTTTGCTGCCTGGTTGTTGTATAAAGCAGAAGACACAACTTTTGATTTAGAAGAAACCATTCTAATATAAGAAGCACGTTTATCGTTGAAAGATCCGATTGTACTACCTTAATCTTTTCTGGCAGAAGATTTCTTGAAAAAAAAAAGCTTTCTTCAGTCTAAGAAACCCTAAAAAAAATTATTGAAGGCTAGAGTGAAAGATATTGACAAAAGGATGATAATGAGCAATTATAGGAGTGGGTATTAAATTATAACACAGTTGAACTGGAATTGCCCTAGACATGTACTGCATTTCTTTTGAACAAAAGAACTTTCTCTTGTCAATATGTGTACCTACCCCACAGATATTGAATAAGTTATTCATAAAGAAACAATAGAAAGAAGCACTATTAATCAATGAAAGACAAAACAAACTGTGGTTAGAGAGAACAATATATAATGACAACAATAGGATATTGTAGAGTGGCCTGAATAACGGGCAATTATCTTTATATATATGTAATTCTTATTCTCTTACACTATAAACCAAATGGATATAAAATAATGCATTGTGATTGTGAAATGCTCAAAAAATAGTTTACTTTGTCTCCATTGTACTATGGCAATGAGTTGTGACCTATTAGGTTGGTGCTTCTGTCTGTGTAAAAGGTAAGTCAGAAGGTAAGATCAAACTAAATGGGTGCAATTGGACTACCCAGATTAATTTTCTTGGCCCTATTTTAATAAAAATAAAAAATAAATGTATTTCAACTCTGTAATAATTTAATCCATACTTTATATTTAAGATTCCAATCCTCACCCTCATGAATACAAATATGAACGCAAGCAATTACTACTACTATTATTAACTTAATTTTGGAATTATCAATAATCATTATAAATAAGTCCTCAACTTTGTTTGTTTCACAGTAATTCAAAGATCTTTCCTTTCAGTTTTTAAAATATAATTTTTTAAAAGTAGTTGCTGAAATTGAATTGAAAAATATAAATCTATGCATACACATTACAGAAGAAAAGAAAAAGATCTCTTTAACTATAGTTGAAATAATCTCTTTTCTTAGACAGGTAGATAAGACACTTTGATGCTCTTACAATCGAGTTATTGAAATATAAATATAATTTAAATACAAACCTCATACTTCTTATGAATGAAAGATATCTATTATTAGGATCATGATATTTGTATAGGATAATGTAAGAATTATCATAATTAAAGAAACCTCCTTTCCTTAAAACTAGTCATTCATTTATGATGGCTCTTACTCTACAATCCGATAATTTAATTTAATATAATATTGTAATTGATAATTATATATTTTTACTATGTCTTAATTGATTATTAATCTTCCTAATTGAAAAAATCTTGGTCAACAGAGAAGAGGTTGGTTGGCCATTGAATATTATATATATTTTATATAAATTTTGTTTTGCAAAATATGCTGAAAAATTATTCTAAAATTATTAAAGTCTTAATTTATAAATTTTAGCCTAATAAACTAGATTATTGGATAAGAAGTATAGTAAATTGGCTGATAAATTACTTAATAAGCATAAATTTTGTTATATAAATAAAGTTTATGTTCTTAAAAAATATATATTACTATAAAATTATAATTTTAGATTTTTTTAATAATTAATTTTTTATTAAAATTTTTAGTATTTTTATTTATTTCTTAAAATTTCTGTTTTTTATTTAAACAAGTATTTTATTTAAATAAGTTGATTTAATGAATATTAATTAAATCTAGTTTTTTCTTTAAAAAATTATTTTTTTAATTTAAACTACCTTTACATAGAATTTTTTTTATAATTTATTATATGTAATTTTTACGTGAAATATTTATTACTTTAATTTGTAGTGTTAGTTGTTTTTATAATTTGAACTACATAAAAATTTAAAAAGCAATCCAACAAACATTAACTAAAAATAGTGTAATAATTAATTGTTATAAATTAGAAATAAGTAATAACAGATAAAATGAAATTAAAGATAATAAAATACATATCAAAATATAAGAATTAATAATGGAAGAAAATTAAATAAATTATAAACTTGAAGTTAGTTCAAGTAGCTTATAAGTTAAAAGTTCCTAAAAATAATTTTTTTAAGATTCTTATTAAACATTTTTCTGTTAATTAAACTAGTTTATGAGCTGGTAATTACTTGATTGATCTTCCCAAACTCAATTGTTTAGGTAATAAGTGTTCATCAAATTCATATTTCTTAGATTTTTAACATGTATAAGAACTATATCATGCTTTTATTGGTAAGGTACATTTTTTTATTGTCTAGAAGAAACCAAAACTCTTTTCTCAGAATTCACTCCTCTGTTAAACCCTATAAATATGACTAATGATACTGTAGGGTATAAGCATATTTATTGTGGTGAAATAGTATTAGAGTCTTGTACAAGTTTCATCCACCATTTTTTTCAGTAAAAAATATTTATAGATCCTACTCGAGAACTTAGTAAAATTAGAAGATGTTTTCAAATCTGATTTCATTTTGTATCTATTAAGCCCTACACTCTAAGATCACAAAAATTTTACTTTTCTTCCAATACAAACTCCACTGCTCCAACCAATCTGCCAAAGAACATCCCAATGCGCCGAACCATACCAACCGTCTCCAACACAGTAATGAACGCACTTTACACCGACAAAGAATGCACCAACAAAGAATGTCACACTAATATTAGAAAAGTCACAAGACACGTGAAAAAACAGAACAAAAACAGGGCAAAACGGATACAGAAGAGAGGAGAAGAGAAGAGTAACAAGTGGGAATACAGATGCAAGGCTAAACTGAATCCAAGAAACCTAATTTTCTCAAATTATGAAATCAAATTTAGACCCTACAAATTAATTAACTTTAGTAAAGGTTAGTAAGCCAAAATGAGAACAGCGAAAATAACGGTGTCAAAATATCGGTAGTGTAAATAGTCAACTCCAAACACCTCGCCACGATTCATTTCAAACAACTAATTTCTTAATGTGATATTCATATCATAGTATTGCTATACACTTTAATCCAAAATACATACTCACATTTATTGTAAAATAAAATTAACATGAGACACTTTGTTTTTATCATTGAAAAAAATTTAACTGGGACATGCAAAATTACAATGTCTTTAATAACTTATCCGCATCATATGTAAATATATCAAATTTTCCTAATCACAATGAGACAACAAAACTAACAAGTTTTAAAATGAGAGCAGAAATTCACAGAATAGACAAAGAATAAAATGTAAAAGTAAAAACTTTCTCAGTACCAAACTCTTCTCTGATACCACTATTTATAAAATAAAAATAGGCTGTTAAGGGATTAGATGAGACTAAATTTAAATGACTGAGTGAGAACAAAATCTGTTTTAATAATGACTGATTAAAACAAAATATTTATTTTAATAAGTATTAGTTTATTATCTTTAATGTAGCTTTTCTTAGACCAAACCACATCTTTTGAAGGTGGGAATGGTAACTACTACGAGAAACAGTACGACACCTAGTATATGTATATAATTCGTTTAGAAAGTGATCCGAAGTTGACTAACATGCATGGTGCTGTCCACGTTTGCTTCTATACTTTGAATTTTCAACCAACCCATACTTTGAAAATTGTTTTACTCGTTTAATCAATATATGTCGTATATTTAATTTTAAGCGTACAATTTGTAATGATTAGTCCATGCAAAATAAACACAAAATGAAAGCTACCACAATAACTTAACTAGTTTCTTACTCATGCTATGTATAACTGAGTTTCATGAGAAGGTAATAGCCAATAAAAAAATTAATTTATAAATTTAGATAACTTTTCCAACTTAAAAAACAAAAGGTATTAAATTTTGTGTCAACAATAAAAAAAGTATGAATATATCAATGATTTTCTTTATTCCCTCCCTTCCAAATTGACGGATATTTTTGTATTAGAAAAAATTTACTAATGGATGTTTTCAACCTTTCTAAAGAAAAAAAATTTACTAAATTTGTTTTTTAAAAATTAACCAAGTATTAATTTTTAAGTCTATCCTTAATCAATATCCCACAAATTTAAATTATTAAATACATTTCTTAATATTTATGTCAAAATTCACACATTATACAAAGTGGAACATAATATTTATTAATGTATTTATTCAAATTAAGAAAGAGAATAAGAAAAATTTATTAAAATTAGTCATAATAAACATTATTGTGTTGGAGTACATGATTTTCATTATATGTGTGAAAACATTAAATATTAATCAAATGGAAATGAGGAGTAATGAAAATCTTATTAAACAACTTTTTAAAAATAATTGTACTATAATTTTAAAACTTATTATCATTATTTTTAAGCAAAAATTCTAAGAGAAAATATGTTATGTTGTGTAATAAAATTTTACATTATCATTCATTCAATTACAAACTAATCTCTCTCCCTCCCTCCCCCCTTTCTCTCTATATATATACTATATATAAATATATATATATATATATATATATATATATATATATATATATATATATATATATATATATATATATAATTCGGTAATTTATTTTCTTTGTAATGAAAATACATTTTTTTATAATTTATCTATTAGATTCATTATGCTTTCTTTAAAAATCATTTTAATTCTTTATTTTTAAATTTATGTTAATTTGATCATTTTAAAATAGTTATTGTTTTATATTTTAAGATAGCATTTCAAACCATTTTTCCATTAATTCAATGTAAAAAAACATATCTCATTAGATTCACCTCTACAAAAACTACTATGAATCCAATTGATGTTAAAAAGAACCATAAATACGATAAAATTCATGTATATACTAATTTTTACAAACAACTAAAAAATAATTTCATTGAATTTTCTAATTTTTATTTGTTCGCAGGACCTGGTTTCCACTCAAATTTCATTTTATATATATATATATATATATATATATATATATATATATATATATATATATATATATATATATATATAT
>Ga0209700_102009_pt1 | contig 42074 bp, 21 predicted proteins | sample SiratroredBW_FD_187528 | JGI IMG/M metagenome (GOLD analysis project Ga0209700, IMG submission 187528) | Root nodule microbial communities of legume samples collected from California, USA - Siratro red BW (SPAdes) (version 2) | ecosystem: Host-associated > Plants > Roots > Nodule | place: USA...
TATGGAAAAAAGTAAAAAAAAAAAAAGGAAAATGAGCAAAGCATTCAATTCGCCACATCACTTGGATCTGCTTTTTCCCATTTTTTTTTTTTTTCATCATTTTTCTGTACACAGGGCTATTGATTCTGTCTCGGCACGCGTAAAATCCGCCCTTGGCTTTTGTTTACTCTTCATTGCACATTTTTCATTGATCCTTCTTTCACAGTTTTCGAATTTTCAGAATTTTCACTTTCAGGTACATACATGACACAACAATACTTTCAACTCTGAACCAATGCTGTTCAATGTCTTGCTCATTCTGTAGCACTACCACTTTTCGTGCTTCTGTCTTTCATTTCCCTTGTAAGAAAACCCTCATTTTCTTATACTATGAAAAAGAATTACATGTTCACTCTTGCATTTTCATTTTCTAATTACTATTAGAATTTTATGTGCTTTATTTTATTGTAATTTTTTATTATTAGACTTTTAGATATGTGACTGTGTTTAGACACATTTTTGTCTTTGTTTTGTCTATTCTTATTGGATGAGTCACGTGTAAGACTTATTTTATATTCTTTTGAGCTTGATTTGCTTATCGTAAAGTGCCTGCCATTTGTTTCTTCTTATGCAATGAGATTGTGATTCACGGAGTGTTCATTTCACCAATGTGTAGTGATTGCTTGAGCTTTTAAATTTTAAGCAAGTTGAGTGGAATGGATGATGACATGAGTCATTCAGGTAAGGCAAGTTTGTTTTGAAATTATGCTTACGCAAACTCTAAAGCTTTGTGAGGTTATCTCTTTCAGCTTCGTCTTTCTTGGAGAATTTATCATTTGCAAAATCTTCTTTGATTGAAAGCAGTGGAGAAAGTGGGAAATGGGAAGCACCATATGTTGATTTCATCTCAAATGCAAAAAAAGATGTCTCTTTTTGTGATTTACCCCCAGAGAAATAAAAAATGTTTTAATCTACTGTGGTGATTGTGGTTTCCTAGCCATTTTTCATATAGTGAGAAATTACAAACAATGCGGCTTGTGCAAAAAATGCACAGTTTCTTAAAACTTTCAATAAATGAATCTGTTGATAGTTTGAAATAACTAACTAGTCAAGAAATGCTAGCTGATTATGTAACTATCTGTAAGGAATGCCTGCTGAAACAAAATTATGTAGATGTTGTTTTTTCGGTGTTATCTATGAAAGATATGCTACTAGTTGGGTGACTTTCATTAGTTTTTGTATTTGTGATTTTCAGGTACAATGGGCAGACACTAAACTATGAAGAATACATTTCTCAGTTTAAATCAGATGAACACACCTACCTTGATTTTCATAATAGGAATTTGTATAGGCTTTGTGGTTGGGATAAGTTTGACAGTATCCATAGTATTCTGCCTCATGAGGGGGAGGAAGCGTGCAAAGCTTGATAAGAGCATTTCTCACATAGCAGTGACCGTTCCTGTTAATGTCAAAAGGTCTGGTTCTAATTCAACATTATCAGAGGGCGAGGAGTCACCCAGGACATCTGAGTGGAGTAACACGCCTTTGTGGTTGGAAACTCTTAGGAGAAGCAGTGCGATGTCAGCATGTGGAATTCCCAAGTATTCTTACAAGTACGATGATCTTTATTGCACTGTTGTTTCTTACTTTGTTGCCTGATAGTTACTGTAAATTAGTGTGCAGCTACTATAATCTCTTAGCTTTTTAAACCCTACTAATAATTAATTATCTTGAGAAGAGATGCTTGTGCAAAACTAATATTTCTTCTGGATATATGTTATTCTGCTAGCACTTCTGGAGGCAAAAAAGTTCAACAATTGTGTGTGATAACCCAAAATGTGGTAATATCTGGGAACCCAAAGTGATGGGGAAAATAAAAAATGTCGAATTAAATGTGTTAGGTAACTAAGTGTGAGTCTAGTCTTGCATTGAATAAAGATTAGAAAACATATTAAAAAAGACTTACAAACCTAACATCTTAAGATTTAGGTTGAATGTGAAGTCAATTCTTTGTGTGGTCGGACTTTTGTCTTATTCTTTTTTTATATCTTGGAGTCTCAAAAACCCTGAGACATCGTGGCAGGAAGAGTTGGGGGATCTTTTTCCAAACCATGACCATAGTAAAATTGTCTAGATATTATAAACAGCATGAATGCAATGAAATTTCTCCAGCAGAGAAGAGAGAAAATATAACCTGAAATAAAAGAAGATTAAAATATGAAACATACTGCTAAGAAAATATATAATTCAGCTTGGAATTGTGAAAGAAAAACACAGTGGGGGGCGGGGAGGGGTGTTTGAAACCAACTTTAGAATTTTTTTTCTCTCTTGCATTGAATATATTGGTCTTGTATAATATATTTCTTAGTAGCTAAGTAACTGAAGTTGGGAATCATCTCTCTATTTTCCTTTTAGTTGTTGCCTTTTGTGCTGCGTATTACCTCATGTTTTAAATCTTTTTTTTGTGACCTTGTGACACCTTTTCCAGAGATATACAAAGGGCTACTACTAATTTCACCACCATCATTGGCAACGGAGCCTTTGGTCCTGTTTATAAAGCGCAGATGGCTACAGGTGAGACAGTTGCAGTTAAAGTCTTAGGTACTGATTCAAGACAAGGAGAGCAGGAATTTTTAACTGAGGTAAATGATGTGCTTAGGTTTCTATTGATGTGTCTATAAATTGCTTTTTGCTTTTGTATTGAATGTGGAATTTTGTATAGAATTAGGCTCCCAATAGTATATAGCCTCCCAGTAGGATTCTCTGCATTGTGAATTCTAATGATTCTTTACCTTGAAAAATATATTCGAAAATAGAAAACTGTATCTTACGTTACATTAAAAGTTAATTTGGGTAAAAAAGTCTTACATTATTAATCTTTCACTCATAATCCATATATATACTGCAGAATACCACTTTAACAGACTAATTGATCCCTTGTATTTTCTAGAAAGTTTACTTCAATATGTGAGGAAGAACAACGAGTCTGTGCATACTACAATTTCTTAAATTTTTACAGTATTGATGTTTATTTAATTTTCATTTAAAACTTCTCTGGATGAATTTGAAAGGTCTTTCTTAGTATGTAATTATACTTTTATCTTCATTTTTTTCCCTTTCAAATCTTCTGAAGTTTTAGCTGGTAAAAAATTCCGGATCACTAAGGCCGGCACCTGAGTTGTGTCAATGTAAGTACAAGGCTGCAATTTTTCACATACATTAATGCCATCCTATGTCCCCTATGTCTTGTACTAGTTCTTCTACTTTACTTTCTTGTGGCAATAACAGTTACAGCTAACTGTTATTCGGTTACTTTACTGCTAACTACCTTTAATTTAAAATAAGCTACTATCAAACTGTTCTTTACTGTTATCTTTCCTCTTGCAGAGATTTTACAATTTGACTGATGATTTTGGATGATAAGACTAAGACAGCTTAATACTCTTTCCTTTCATGTTAGCAGGTTTTATTACTTGGAAGATTACATCACAGAAACCTTGTGGATTTGGTGGGATATGTGGCAGAAAGAGGAAAACATATGCTTCTCTACACTTACATGAGCAATGGCAGTCTTGCTTCCCATTTGTATGGTTAGAAAGAGATCCATTTTTTCTTGTAACTTTTACTAGTAGGCGAATTTTTTTGTACAATGCCGAATGGAGTAGATGTTCTCAGTGTCTTGCAACTTCATTATTTGCTCCTAAAAAAATAGTTTGACCAGAATATTTTGTCTAAATTCAGGGAAGCATCTGTATTGGCTTTATCCTGTCTCAATGATATATCAATAAACTTCTAACTCAATAATTTGAACATCTGAGTTGTTTTGACTTTTGTCTTTTGAAAAATAGAACATTTGATTATCCTCTGACTGAACTTTTATATTTACTTTCTTGGTTGTCGTCCAGTCCGTGGTTATATCATGTCACGCTTTACTGTTCAAGATACAGTTCTTTTATTTCCTTATTATAGCTTTAAACCACAGGTATTTTGCTGACAAAATTATCACCACATATATGAGGAGATCAATGTAATCTGGTTATATATTGCTGCTTTCCAACTTTGACACCGACTGCTTATCATATTTGCAAAAGATAATTCTAGGAAAAAAAATTCGTATTTTCTTCCAGAGCTTAGAAGAATTTTTACTTGTACTCTTTTTTGTTCTCTGTTACTAACCCTTGTGTGTTGCAGATTTTGGAAAAGATCATGAGCCACTGAATTGGGATTTGAGGCTTGGCATAGCACTAGATGTTGCAAGGGGACTGGAGTATCTACATTGTGGGGTATATATAGTACTCAAATTATACTAATTATATTGGTAAACTTACACATGGAGAACATGGAATAGAATAAGTTTCCTGGTTTCTTATTATTCAGAAACGAACTTGTTGCAGGCTTATCCACCTGTTGTGCACCGTGACATCAAATCTTGCAACATACTGTTGGATCAGTCTATGAAGGCCAAGGTGACCTTTGCACTTTTAGTTCCCACAGATTAAGAGGGATATTGGTGATATTTTAAAACATTCTTGGGGGCATTATTAGTTTGGGGGCCATTTTTTCTTGTTATTTGTTGTTCCACTTATGCATTGCATTTGCATCTAATAATTTTTCTTTTCTATATATAGATTCATCAAAATGATGCTGCCATAAGCTTTCCTGAAAATGATACCTTATTTTTTTAAAGATTCTGCTGCAATTTTTCTTTTTCATCACATCCCTTCACTTGCTTCTATCTTTATTGAAGCTCAAAACCTTTTCTTTTTTATATATGTTTAGGTCACTGACTTTGGGCTTTCCAGACCAGAGATGATCAAACCTCGCACATCAAATATCCGTGGAACTTTCGGATATCTTGATCCTGAGTATTTGTCTACAAGAACCTTCACGAAGAAAAGTGATGTTTATAGCTTTGGTGTGCTACTGTTTGAGCTCATCACTGGCAGGAATCCGCAGCTTGGGCTCATGGAATACGTGAAACTAGTAAGAACAGTATCTGTTTGTGGACTTATATTTGTGTGCTGGTGCTATGCTGCATGCATGTATCTTGATGCATTTGAAAATATACAAGTATTGACACGGAATTTCTTTATGGTTATGATTAGGCAGCCATGGAAGGTGAGGGTAAGGTTGGATGGGAAGAAATTGTGGACGAGAAATTAAATGGAAAATATGATGTGCATGATCTTAACGACTTGGCTTCACTTGCACTCATGTGTGTTAATGAAGTCTCCGAAAGCAGACCACCGATGAGCGAAATTGTTCAAGCATTATCTCAGCTTTGTAAGAGGCACAGTAAAAATCTTGGCCGAACATCATCTGCTGCTGCATTAAAGGATGTGTGCATTGAAGTGGACCATATTGAAACTAAGGACTTTACATCAACTGCGACAACAGATATATTGGGCAGATTGCATAGCAGATGATCTTTGTGAGTCAGCTAGTGCTTTTGGATGTGTAAATACCTGCTTTCCAATTTTGTTTACTCAACCAACAGTATGATCCTTTTAACATACTGGAATTATGTAGATAATTGCGTAACTAATGAATCTTTGGTGAATCTGATAGTGCCTTTGAAGTTTGGATGGTAACTATCTGCTTTCTATTTTGTTGACTTAGTTAGCTATCGGCATATTTTCATATTTTACCACTAGATTTTTCCACTTATTGCCTCAATTTTATCATATAAATTTCGAAATTATACATCTTTTACATTTTCGTCAATTGGATGTCAAGTGACTGACCACGTGATGATATGCCCAATGTGAGTTCACATCCTCTCCATAATAGAATATGCATTATATTTTAAATTACACATTTTATAACTGAACTTTTGTACTTTCATAAATTTTTTCAATTTTATGAATTTCACCAGAGCATTCTAAATTTTGTCATTGAGCTTTTAATTTTGTAAATTTTACTCTACACCTATCAGAATTATTGTCTATTAATATACATATAAGTAGTATGTACATATACTTTAATCAAACATCAGGACTAAGTCCCCAAACGAATACAAACAGCATTGAACTCCTATCGTACACGTAGTAATTCATCATGAAGCCTATCCGGTTCTAATTCCACCTGTAATAAAATTGGCTTCGGTACAAGATATGATCGTGACAGCTTACATACACAAAATATATAAGGGTGAATTAATTTAAACAAAATATAACATTATATGAATATTATTATTATTATATATTCTCATCCTTACTTGCATCATATGTCATCATTATTCATATGTTATCATCCTTTATCATATCCTTCATATTTTATCATCATATATTATATTATTCATATTTTATTATCACAATAAACTCATATTTAACCATACATTATGTTATAATTAAAAATAAAGTGTCTTCCACAGTACTCTAAATCATGACAAATAAGAATTGCTAGAGATCAACACTTGACATATTTTGACTCACTAGACCTTAGTTGGCTTATGTCCTCAATGTTAACGGTGACAAAACATTTGCCATTAACCATGGACACTTATTATATCAAGTTACATATAAGTCTATCTTAACTTTTTACCACTTGAAGTTTTATCGACGTGATTAGATGACATGAAGTCAAATTATAACATAAGTTTTGTGCTTATCACTATTGTCTAAGGCCTAATACCACTTTTGTGCTTATCACTCTAAGTATTCCTATATCATATACGAAGGTCATACAACCACTCAATTTGGATCACTTATCTAAGGCTAAACCTTATAGATATATATACACACACACACATATATATATATATATATATATATATATATTCAATTCATATATATGTATATAAGTGATCCAACTTGGATCCAACACCCATAAAGGGCCACCTAAAAAGGGCATACATCATGTGACACAACTCAACACTAATCATATCTATCTAGAGCATATATGATTAATATCATATTTTATACTTGGTGTCATCATGTGAAAACATATAACACATCATTAATCATCACAATCCAACACATTGTTGCTTGGGCAAACTCTCCTTGCTTGAATGACTTTCTCTCACTTAGCGACCTTTTCAATATAACCAACGAAACTCCAAGGGAGACAAGAAAATTATTAAACTTCACCAAGCTTATAATGAAACTTAGTTTAGAACATCTTTCAAAGAAGAATCCCTCAAGAAAAAAAAATAGGATAAATTGACTTTCAAAAGAATAAGAGAATACTTTAAAGTTATTCAAATCTCATTGAATTTCAAAAGTGAGTTATATATGGAGCAAGAGGTTATATATATATATATATAACCTTGCAAGCTTAGCCAAAATAATTTAGTACTGAAAGTCAAACTAGGTGTCACACATTAGGGAGAAAAGTGTCATCCAAATTATGCCTAAAGGTGAATGTGAGACTTTCTTTCATGAGTATTCTTCAAGCTTTGGACATCCACTTCTATGGGCTTGGATGCCTCTTGTAAGGCCCAATTGGAGGCCTTATATCTCTACAAAATCCTACAATTACAACAAAATATGCACACCTATACATTTTTTACAAGACTAAGAAAGAAGAACGAAATCCTGATATTTTACTCTTCAAAGTAGTAGTCTTCTTTTTTGAGGCTTTATATTTTTCTATCCTCTTAGCTATGAACCTTAGGGATGTTACAGTTAAGAATCAAATGTGTTTGTTCATAGATAGGCCTCCATTAGTGGTACCTTTGCCATTTAGCAAAATGTAACTCAAGAGCATCACCCTCTCTCAGTCCCCTCGTTTTAGTGACCACTTTATTGCTTGAGCTTTCATTGTTTGAGTTTTTTATGCAACACTTGAGCGACAACCACTTGTTGAAGAATATCCATTGCATTGCCTTCAATAGTTTGAGCCTCCATCCAGCACTTGAACGTCTAAACCACGTGTCATGCAGTGTCACATATTCAGAACACGTATGAAATGCCTTAGCCATATAAGTGTCCAACTCAATGCTCGAACCAAAAGTCATATGTCACTTGAGTGCTCTCTCCAACGTTTGAGCAATATGCTTTGTGAGAAAAGATAATCATTTTGTCTTCTCTCGCTTAAGCCACAAGCTAACACATAAGTCATACATCATGTTATTTGAATAACTAACCAATTGTTTGAGTGACGTAAGGTGGTCAATGTAATTAATGCACATCGCTTTAGCTATACTTGAGATCATACATTACTTGAGTGATATTCAACCCGAGAGCAAGAAAAATTACTATTTCACAAGAACTTTTTTGACGTTTCTTCATATCAAAATCATTCTATAACATCCAAATCTAATAATACATCTTTCTCATCATATTTTACATCTGCAGATCTCATGCCAATTGTGTATCTCTTCATTTCATAATCATGAACATTGATATACTCAAATATATACCCATGAATTGCATCATCAATATATACATATCATTGATCCAAATAACAAACACATTATTTTAATATGTAATATTAGCCCTCTTTACCTAAAGTGAAGCATGCTTTTACCCAAAGATCTCTTCATATTTTTCCAATCAACTCCACCAACCTAAGTAAGTCTCCATAATGCAATCTTACATGGATGATGGATAACATCTGCTCTTAGTTCGTTACTATAGAAAAGAGGAAGAAAAGAACTTAAAGCTTAAATATGATTGATGATATGTATATATTAATGATATATGTAGAGAAGAGGAAGAAAAGAACTTAAAAGCTTGTTTTGTAATGAAAATAATGTAGAAAGAGAAATGAGTTTTTCTAAACTCAAGATTTTAAAATGAACTTAGAAATGAATAGTCTAAATTATATTTATAGACTTCATTTCCTATTTACTTTAAAGTCTAATATTTAAACATTTTACGTCTTACATTTACTATCTTAAATTTACAATTATACGTCTTTCACTTTACCAATTATTGTCAATTTACTAACACATAGTCGCTACTTAATTTTACAATTATAAATATTTTACCTTAACAATTATTTTCAATTTACTAATGATCTAATCATTTAATTAGGTGAAAAGGAGATGAGGTGACGATAAATTATGTGAAAATATTTCATGTTTATTGATTAAAATAAATTATGATACAATGTCTTATTCTTAAATATTGGAAAAATTCAATGATAAAATGAGTAACTTAAATACTATATAGTTTGCTTCTTAGAATATAATCAAACTCGTTCTGCCTCCTCTTATATTTATAGTGTGTTAAGTAAAAACTGGAGATATATATATATATATATATATATATATATATATATATATATATATATATATATATATATATATATATATATATGTAACACAAGGATAAGATAACTTCTTTTAGTCATTTTTCTACCCTTAAATAATTGCATCAATATATGTGTAATTATTGGCGACATCTTATATTTAGTATTCAATTATTTTAAAGTAATTTAGATATAATAAGAAATAATTATATATATATATATATATATATATATATATATATATATGAACATATATCCATTAAAATATTTAAAATAATTTAAATATAATAAATTATAATTAAATATTTTCTTCTAAATAGAATTTAAAAATAATATTTAAGGTTTAGGATTAAAAGAATATGAAAAAATGTTTTCTTATATAAATTAAAACTAATTTATATATTAAAGTTTAAAAAACTTTTTTTATTGAATTCCTTTTAAAAATTAAGATACTTTATCTTTTGAAAAAAAAACACTTAATGTAATTACTTTTTTTCTATAAATGTTAATAAAGAATTTTATTCAAATAAATTCTTAAGAGCGTTAGAAATCCATTTATTTGTTAAAGCAGTATTACAAAAAATAAGAAAATTAATTTCGATATTGGTTTTATTTTAAGAAGAGTGATTTATTGACGACTATTTTAGCTAATATTTATAAGAGGAATGGTTCTTTCTAGTAATTTATTGATTAATTGAAATTTATATTTTTTATTTTGCTAGATTAAAAAATACTTAGTGATTTTCTTTTTACCTTTCAATCACCGTAAAAAACCAAGACATAAAATTTGAACAAGAAGCGCAATAAAATCCAAACTCAACAAATATATTAATCTCTCTTCTTTATCCAATTGGGGGAATATCATAGTTTGTAATTTAACAAGGTGGTAATAAAGTAGTGGAGACTTTGATTTTATTATTATTATAATTATTATTGGCAAACTGCTACTACATAACAAGTGGAGAGTTTGGGTTTGCTAAAGCATAACAATTTCCAAATTCAGTTCTTGAGAGCCCCTTTGTTCTTCAAGTACTCCACAGTCTGATCATAAATTTCTTCAATCCCATACTTGAAACTGAATCCTTCTTTCACAAGCTTTTCAGAAGAGATTGTGAGCTTAGCCTTGGAGGGACAATCATCAAATCTGTAAACAGAAAATCCATGATTAAGGAAAGGGATTCTATGCATGAGAAGAAAAAAAAGCATGCATAAGCTTACTCAGTAGGAACTTTGTACTGAGGGTAACGTTTGTTAAGAAACTTTGCAAGTTCCGGAACACTAGTATTGTGAGCAGAGACAATGTATCGACCAGAAGCTGATTCATTCTCAGCCACAAATATATGTGCTCGGCAAATATCCTCCACATGAGTGATGGATATTGAACCTGATAGAAACTGCATGCCTTTCAGGGCGTTTATGAGGAAATCATTGCCTGCAAGGTACAAGAAAAATGGCACTCAAACATATATATTGGTCGTACGATGGTCCTAAAAAAGTACAACTATGTAACTGGTCTAGAAAGCCCTTAAACCAGTAGATTTGGCATATTTGGACCTGTTATGAGAGACGTGGCCAGGCCAACACTTGATGGAATGTCTGGAGTGAGAGAAGGACCAGTTGTGAGAGTTGGTATCACAGTGATGAGATCAAGCTCATTCTCTTCAGCAAATTTCCATGCAGCTTTCTCTGCCAGTGCTTTGGAGACAGGATAACCCTACATGTTTGGATGAACACTCTACTTTAGAGTCTTTCCAAAGTAGTAATCTTTTCCATCTGGGAAGGTTAATAATGAGTAAGGCAGCTTGAAGAGCCATTCCTCATATCTATGTGTGTGTTTGGTTCACGCCGGGTTATCTCAAATTTTAGATGAGATTAACATGATTCTAGGTAAATATTCACACGTGTCAGTTTCACTGAGTTGCTTTTAAACTAAAATATCTAACAAAAAAATTACTTGGAAATCAATTTCATTTCAAACTAATTGGGCAAAAGCTGATCCAGATAGGTGTAAAATAAGGTTTGATTTTTACCCAAGTGGGTGGTTTTGCAGTGTTCAAGAACTCAACATCAGTCCAGTTGCTTTCATCCATAACCAGACCGGTCTCCTTGACAGGGTTTATGGTCACAGCAGCTGCTGAAGATGTTAAGATGACTCGTTTCACTCCTTTTGCTCGTGCACATGCTTTCAACACATTCAACACTCCTGAGATTGCAGGCTTGATCATGTCATTCTGGATAGTAATTGCAAACCAATTTCTCATTAGTCTTTTTCTTCAACACATGTGCATGTAAAAGCATTTGATTGTAAAATTTATAATGTAGTTTCTTTTTCGTTGTGCAATCTACCTCAGGGTCTTCAGATGCAAAGTTCAAAGGTGTAGCAAGCTGAAAGACCAGTTCACAGCCTGCTATAGGGGCATCAAAATCCTTTTCACCTGTTAAATCTGCTCCAAATATGTTCAAGTCACCCAAACTTTGCAGTTCCAAAAGGTGAGATATTTTCTTAGTATTATCTGCACCAAAACACTTTAGTCAAGAAATTTTATTCATAATAAGACTAGAAAAAGTTATAATCGTACATAAACTTATTATAACTGATGGACACCTTTCTATACAATGCCAAAGTGATAGAAGAAAAAAAAAGCAATTATAGTAATAAAACAATGTTTAGAATGAAGAAAAGTGTCCATCATTTTACTCTTATATATATATTAAACTTGTATCATTGCAGAAAAAAAGAAAGTTATCACATTGTTGTTGTTGAATCTATAACATCGTGATATGATCACATATTATAGTATATAAAAATGTTTCAGAAAAAAATAAAATTGGTGTGATCATTTTAAAAGAATTAGTGTTACCCTCTAAATAATTAAACAGTTTTTTTAAACAATATCGATAAACAACTTTGCAATGAGACATTTGACAGAGAGAGGAACCTGGGTCTCTAACAGTGGTGTTGACAGCATAACCCTTGTGAAGCAATTGCTTTACCAAGCAAGAGCCCATAAATCCACTTCCACCGATCACACATGCCTTCTTTCCAATTTTCTTGATACTGGCCATGATTTCACACCTCAAAGGATGAAACTGACACTAGGACAGTTTTTTAATGTTACCAAGGAGAAAAGGTTCTTAAATAATAATGATGTTTCAGCTACTAAATCCAAAACACCGTTTCATCTGAGTGAAGGTGAGCACGTGATGGTGTTTGGTGGCTTCTTCTCACCAACAACTAATGTCAACAAGAAGTCTTAGGGACAAAAAAAACCTTTTCATCTGTCTGTCACTCTACATTCTTCAATTCAAAGTGCCAAACTGAATTAAAAATCCATACCTCATCTTCAATCTCTAACATTCAATTGTACAGCACAATCCAATAACAAAATAAATGATGATAAACTACATATCTATCATATGTCAAATTGTGAGAAAATTCAATTCTTTGTTTGTAACTTTGTACAAGCTCCTACTTTAAATTCACGATTTTTTCCTATTCTGGTGTAATCTTTTCACAAAATTTTAGAATAGAGATTTTTTTTTTATTCTCTTATAGGTAAATTTGGTACAATTTCATTATGTATTACGAAAAAATTATGCCATCATAACAAAATTTTATTTAATTCAAAATTACACTATTGCAGTGTAAACGGTTAGATTAATTTGTATTAATTAAAATGATCTTAGTTAACTTTTTTATGAAATGAAATCATAATATGTTTATAAGGAATGTTAACACAATTTCATTCTGAATTAAATAAAAACAGTGTCACCACACGATATACTTATAGCGGAAATAAAAAATTTTTACACATTTCAGAAATTTTGTAAAAAAATTACACCAGAACAAAAAAACCTTAAATTTATGTATAATGATAGTCATCACAACCATGCATAGCAACTTCATACAATTTTTGTTATATTTTATTACTCTATATTTTTATAGTATTTTTTTCTTTTTTTCTTCCTCTTAAATTTCAAAAATAACATATATATTTATTAATTTTTTTCATTCATTAACGTGCTCCATTAGTATCTCAAAATTACATTATTTCCGTCAAAGGCAGAATTTTGACAATGCGAATGTACTTTCATCATTTTACATATAATAAATTCATTTGGGGTAGACTGTGCATGTGTAGGTTTCACAATATAATTTAATGGAATTAAAAAAAAAAAGCTTATGGAAAAAAGTTTTGATTGTCATTGAAATAGAATATGTAAATTTTTAGCTTTATTTATAACATTAGCCTTTTCTTTATCTTTAAATTCACATATAAACTTTTTCTAAATATAATAGGGAGATATATTCTTGGACAATTCTAACAAATTTCCCACCTAGATTATTATTTTTAAAATTATTTAATCTGAATATTATTATATATTCTTTTCGGTGAGTTGTTGCTTAAATGCTTTTTTATATAATCCAAACAAATACATATAGTTTTAAAGTATTTGTTCATTTACAACACTAAAAGCATGATATCAATTTTATTCTAGTTAATTTGAAGGAAATATAGTTGTAAATGTAATTGGTTATTAAAAAAAATTACAACAAGACTTCATAAATGTTTATAAGAACGAAAAAAATAATAAAGTGAAATGAATTGGACTTTTTCTATAATCTAAGATCTCAACATTTTTTAAAACTAAACGAGGCAGCTTTTAAAATATTCAAATATACAAACTAGTTTCTTATTTATTTATGAGATAATACTAATTTATTTTACTTTTATATTTTCGTTTTGTCATATTCACATAATACATATCAAGCATTTGAAGATAGGGAATGTACATAAATTTAAATGGTGAACCGTTTCAGTTAAAACTAACTTTTTTTAAGATTGATCTTCTTAAATAAATGAAAAAAATGAAATTAAATTTCTTAATTAATTAAGTATAAATTAATTTATAGAAATCCTCTTGTATATGTAAGAAATGTTTTTTTGTGTCCATTGTTTAAACTTTTTATATTAATTATAGAATTGACATAAATGTAAGCAACACAACATATGAATTTTTAATGTTGAATAATTAATTATATTTCTATAATCCACATAATAAAAAACTCTTCTAAACAAATGTTTCTCACTTCCTGTCACACTTTCACTTTCATGCTCTCGAAAATAGGATTTTAATGATTTTACATAAATAATTCCATATTATGTGAGTATAAAATGTTTAATCATTACATTAACCTAATAATTCAAACTACTCTAATATAATCTAGAATCTTTGGACTTCTATTTTTCTGAAATAAATAGATTTTATGTTTTTATCACAAATCCATATGTCGGTCTTAATGTGCAAATATGAGATCCATATAAGTTCATGTCTTTATACACTAATAGTGCAGAAATGCGAAAAAAGATTACAAAAACCAAAGTATAAAATCATGAAAAAACGAGACAAATCTGTTCTTTTAACTTTTTTTTTTCTTAACTTTCTATGCGTGAAAAATATTTAAAATGTAATCGTTTATAATTAATGAATAATCGGTTATACGTAAATATGTTGTTATATTTATATAACCAAAATATAAATATAAGATAAAATTTTTAGACAGAAAAGAAAATTTAATATTAACGAAAAAAAAAGTAAGGTAATACTCCTAACATACACTTGTCACTAGATATGTTAACAAATGTATGTGGTCGTCTAAGTACCATATCGAATGGAGAAACTTCAGTAATATTGTTTAGCTAATTATACTTTCTTCAATGGAAAATATTGTTTATTGCTATAATAAAGAAAATATATCTACCAAATAAATATAAATAATAAATGAACTTAAACCATCAATGATGCTATCACTTACGGAAAAGTCAGAACTTAATTATGAAAAAAAAATGGGGTTAAGAGTTACATAATTATAGTAAAATGAATATAAATAAAATGTAAAGATAAGAGCCCTTCTGAGTCATACTTCTTGTACAGAACGAACATGAAAATATCAAAATTTAGGGCTTGAGTGCTCCCTTACTGCCTAAGTACTCCAAACTGTGGTTAAAAATTTCTTCAATTCCATGCTTGAAACTGAAACCTTCTTTTACAAGCTTCTCTGAAGAGATCACAAACTTTGTCTTCGAGGGGATATCATCGAATCTGCAATTACACAGTCATACTTAGATTCAATAGAAATCATGAAAGAGCAATATGACGTAATTTTCAAGTCAATTTCATTCCAACAAAATTCATGTCCTTGGTGTGGTAACAATCCACCTAAAAATTCTCGAAAGGACGAAATTCCTTAGAAAAAAAATGCAAGACAAAGAGCCAGAAGTGTATTTTCTGCTATAGACATTTCACACCAAATTTAAGGTTAGAAGCATACTCGGTTGGAATTTGATACTGAGGGTATCTTTGGCTTAAAAAGTTTGCAAGTTCAGGAATGGTAGTATTGTGAGCACAGACAATGTATCGGCCAGAAGCTGATTCTTTCTCTGCCAGAAACAAATGCGCTTGGCAGATATCATCCACATGTGTCATAGATATTGAACCTGACAGCAATTGAATACCTTTGAAAGCCTTAAAGAAGAAATCATTCCCTGCAAAATGCCACAAAACATTCAATTGATAGTGCTAAGAAATATGGGAGGTGTAAAGGTGCTAAATTTATTGGATATGGTAGTTTGTGAACCTGTTATAAGGGATGTGGCCAAGACAACACTGGTGGGGATGTCTAGAGTGATAGAAGGGCCAGTTGTGAGAGTAGGTAACACAGTGATGAGATCAATGTGATTTTCTTCAGCAAATTTCCACGCAGCTTTCTCTTCCAGTGCTTTGGAGGCAGCATATCCCTACACATACATACATCAACTTTACTTTCATAATAATAACATCTTCTTACTATTTCCTACACAATTTCACACTACTCAGCAATCATTATATCATCCAAAATCCATCTTAAGTGATTAAGGTTTTGGTTATTTACCCAACCATGTGGCTTTGCAGTCCTCAAGTACTCAACATCAGTCCAATTGCTTTCATCCATGACTAAATCTGTGCCATTGAGTTGGTTAACAGTTACAGCACCTGTTGAAGATGTTAAGATGACTCGTTTGACTTCTTTAGCTCTAGCACATGCTTTCAATACATTCAATACGCCTGAGATTGCTGGCTTGATCATGTCATTCTGAATAGTAGTTTGCAGAAGCATTTTTGGATTAAATTTTTTATCAACTCAGACATGTATTAAAAGCATCCAATTTAGTGAAAAAAAAATATTATATCTACCTCAGGATCTTCAGAAGCACAGTTGGCAGGTGTAGCAAGTTGGAATACAAGTTCACAGCCAGATATAGGGGCATCAAAATCTTCTTCAACTCTTAAATCTGCTCCAAAGATTTCAAGTTTTCCCAAACTTTGCAGTTCCACCAGGTGAGATATTTTACTGGGATTACCTGCAGGATATGCATGAAATTTGTGTTCACATATATAATCTCTACTCTTCAAACCTTTAACCCAATTTACTTGTGAAGCAACCAATAATCATAACTAGGTTTTGTCTTTGTTTTTAATTTAGTTTTTATACTTGTTAGACTTTGCTGTTTTGACCTATATAAAAAATTATTGGCTCTGGATTGATAATTTTGTGATTAACGATGTTGCTAGGTTGTTAATTGACGTGATTGACAGGGTTATGACGATCATTAAAATGCCATAAATTTCTTCCACGATAATTTTTGACAGTTTTACATTGTTAAACAAAATTCAGTTATGTTAAATTACCGAAGTTAACAAAATTAGCTCTAAGAATCAAAATCATTAAATTTACTTCTTGTTAAACTTAGAATTTTTATGTTATGAGGTTATAATAAGAATGTGTGAAATATTCTTTTGGCTCATAACAAAAATAAGAATGTGTGAACAAATATAGAACCAATTATTAATAATCGAACCCTACCATTATTATTTCTTTAGATGTTTTATAAAGAGAAAATATATGTTTTACTCATTATATTCTACCTAAATGCGAAATCTCTATTCTTTAAATTTGGCCATCAAACATTAAAAATATGTCAAAACATGACAAATTGCTAAAAAGAGGGCCTAAATCTATACTTTTTAGAATCAAATTTATCAATTCGACCGTTTTTTTATTAAAAATAAACTATATATATATGATGAATTTTGAATTTAGATTCGTTACAAAATAATATTAATAAATAGTTCAGATAAAATTATATTGTTTATAATCAAATCATAATTGAAAAATCCTACCACACATAAATTCTGTATACAAAATTTGATATGAATGCAGTTATTGAGAGTTTAAGAATGAAACAAGAACTGAAAAGTTATGAGGAAGAATAGTAAACCTGGATCTCTAACAGTAGTATTGACTGCGTAACCTTTCTGAAGCAATTTCTTAATCAAGAGAGAAGCCATAAATCCACTTCCACCGATCACACACACCTTCTTTCCCATTGCCGTCATGCTTCCCATCTTCGTCAAAAAAACACTTTCGTAAAATTGATTGCAGGTGTTCAGGCTTTCTATCACTTTAAACCAGTTTAAATAGAACTTGTTCTTCTTCTTAAGAATCATCTTATTTTATAGTCCCACTTTACTGAATATTAACTAATTATTCTTGTAAGATATTGTTTGTAATATTTGATATATTTTAATATTGAATATTAACTGATTATTTTTTCAAACTGTGTAATATTTGATATATATTTAATATATATCTGGGTTAATTTTAATAATAATAATAATACCTTATAGTTACCACTTAAATTGAATTTGAATCATATTCTGTTTCTTTAACTAAGTTGTAATGTTGAATATTTTAAACTGAAGATAACAACTTTTTAACTGAATTTGTCCCTCGCTATCTTCTTTTTTATTTTTTTTTCTTTGGCGACCCAAAATAAGAATATTTATATAACCACTATTATCATTTGAATTTTTCTTTTTTCAACACTTGTAAAACTAATAAAATAATGATTATGTCCATATGTAAAGTGGAGCTGATGAAAGTAACTCGAACGAAATAGAAATTTGTATTATTTTTATTATTAAATATATAATTTGTCTAATCTCTGTTTCAGTTTCGTATATGGTATATCCTAGTCACGTTTTTATACGTTTAAATATTTTTTTAAAAACATAAAATTTAAATAAAAAACATAATATGATCGATAGTTTAACGTGATAAATTTTTTAATGTGAAATAATTATATAAATTTAAAAAAAATGTTAAATAAAATAAGAATTTTTTAATAATTTAATATTTAGAAAAAAATAGAATATTCTCAATAAAAAAACTGAATGTTACTCATACACATAATTATGTATAACTAATTGAAATATTCTTTATCAACATCAAAATAATTTGAGACAATATTTTGAAATTATAAATAAAATGATTTGTTTTTTATCACCTAATAATGAATCAAAAAGGTAAAACCTATAGTTATTAACTTTTAATGGTTGAGTATCTTTATTATATATGTTGGAATGTTCACATTGATTATGATAAAGTGAGACATGAATAAGGGGCTGAAATAAATCATTTTATTATTATCATAAGAAGTTTCAAATTCCCAGTTAAACATGTTATTGGAAGTAGTAGCTAGACCATGGACCACTGGTATTATTAAGGGATAAAACAAATTATATTTTTAACTTTTTTTATATAACAATTTAAAATTATTTGTTATATGAATTATGCTGGATGTGTATTTATAATTATTAACTTTTAACAAAACTATTAGTAGATATAAATATAAATATTCATTGGTAACTAATTAAACGTTTATAATTTTTTAATGTTAAAACTTCATGTAAATTTTAAAAATAATTTCATGACTGTTTAGCCCCAGAAACAAACCATTGTAAACACTTTTTCTAATGCTTCAAATTTTATGATAATTTTGATATATTAATTTTAAATAATTAATAAAAATTTTGAGATTAATTATGTACTGTCAATTATTGATGTTTTCAAGTATTTGACATTTTTTAAATATTAATTTTTTTAAATTATAGTAAATTTTAATTAATTAAAGTTGTTAAATTTGAATTTAACTCTCATTTTTCATCTGTCTTTAAAAGTTGTTTTCTATGAATAAAAAAATAAAAAAAATTATTAATTCAAGTTGTATAGTTTTTTATTTTAATTTTTCTCTTCAGCATATAATGCATATACAAATTATATAAAATTAGAAAACATATAATATAATTGACAAAAAATAATAAATATCATCTTTAACTTTGTAAATAATAAATAAATAGAGAAAATTTCTACAGAATTCCTGATACTTGAAAAGAAACAAGAAGGATTATTTTCAACAAACTATAGTTTGAATGAGATAAAACCAAAATAACTTCAAGAAAATATTTTATTGTTTCAATAATTAACCCGAAATGCTACTTTTTTCACCCTACTTTTTTTTTTGCAATGTATAAGTTACCTTAATAATTATGATTATTAGTCGATTAAAATGAAAATAAAAACTATATAAAAATATTGAATTAAATTTTAGAAAAATAATATAAAAAAATCAAATGAAATATTTTATATGTATTTTTTAACTAATGAATTATAATAAAAAATAATGATAAATTAATTTATTTTATAAATTTGTAATAAATTTAACTTTGACAGAATAAATTATAATAATTTTGTAACTGTAATTTTTTATTAATTGAAATTGGAAGAAAAAATTATAATAAATTATAAAAATTTTATTTGAATTAAAAGTTGTATTTTTAGCTTGTTAAAAAATATCTAAACAATTAATAGCAAGAATAAAATAAAATTTTGATAAAGATAAAATTTGATTTTTAATAAAGATAGAAATTGATTCTTTTATAGAGTTAGGATTTAATAGAGATAGAATTTGAATTTTGATGAAGATAAATTTTGATTTTTGATAAAGATAAATTTTGATTTTTTGATAAAGATAAAATTTATCTTTTTATAGAGATAAAATTTGATATTTGATAAAAATAACTTTTCATTTTTGATAAAGATAAAATTTGACTTTTAGATAAAGATGTAATTGATTTTTGATAAAGATAAAACTTAAGTTTTCATAAAGAAAATTTGATTTTTGATAAAGATAGAATTAATTTTTGATAAAAATAAAATTTGATTCTTGATAAGGATAAATTTTGATATTTGATAAACATAGAATTTGATTTTTGATAAAAATAAAATTTGATTTTTGATAGAAATAAAATTTGATATTTAATAAAGATAAATTTTGATTTTTAATTCAAAATATAGCACTATTTTTATGCACAATTACATTTAAATTTATTATAAATATGTAAAATAAAATAATTTATCATTTATTTTCCTATTATAATTAATTAGTTAATAATATCTATAAAATATTTTATTTATTCTCTTTGTATTATTTTTTAAAAACTGTAATTCAAAATTTTTATATATTTTTATCTTAATTTTAATCAACGAGAATTGGTAGTACCTGTAAAAGAAAACATTTAAAAAATCACAATTAGTGTGCATTAACTGATACGGTGCAAAAAAAAAAGTACTATTTCAATAATTAAAGGCTAATTAGGTTTATTAAGATAAATAAAAAACAAAAATTTGCTAGTGGGATAAAAAGTTCCCGAAATGCATTTATAATTTGTTTTCAAATGTTTAATTTTAAGAGAAATATTTATAACGATTATAAATACTTAATATTTTATTTCTTATGTTCCTAACTTCTATATGTTTCTATATAATAGTTGTTCATAAAAAATTAAGAAAAATAATTGATTCTTTTATTTTTAATGTAATTTTAAACAAATTACTTAGTTTGTTAAACAAAATTTAACTAACAATAAGAATGGAAATAAGAGTGTAATTGAAAAAAAATAATAGAAAACAACAATTATAAATTTTAAGTACATATATATTGTGTTCTAAAAATAGTTTATATGAATAAATTTAATATATAAATTACTAATTATTTTTCAGTCAGCAACGGACATTATATTCAATTAGTCATTGATTTTTTTAGTATAAATTTAGGATACAGTATTTACTGTAAAGTTAAAAATTATATATTAAAAAATAATATTATAATATTACATTTTTAATAAAATCATCTATCTCATCACATTAAATTCTCTAATTTAACAATCACATATTAGTTTCAAACTCTTTAATGTGTGTGATTATGTAAGTTCAAAAATAAATCACTAATACATCAATTAAATCAATATATTACTTAAAATATACATCTAACAATACTTCTCAACATTATGAGCCACAACCTTTATGGGTATCCTGAAAAAAGAAAAACAAAATAGCATATGGCCCATTAGATATAGTAGAGTTACTAAGGCAAACTCCACCTCCCAATGTTAAGTTTATTTGCTTCCATGCCAACATCTTTTTTTCTCATCCAGCAGCAACACGAGTATACTCAGAAGCACTTACTGTGGAATGTGCAAATATATCCAAAATCTTTTATATATTTTTCACATGCTAAGAGACAAAACTTTGAAAATTCTTTAAGTTCTCATCTTGTGCTGTAACTTTGTTGTTTTGATTCAATTGAGGACAAATAGGTATTAGATCCAAAAACCTGGTGAGTGAAGGAATGGATCTTCTACCCCTCAACTCCAAAAGTTTTGGCTTGCCTCAAAGCTAGTGCAGTACTTCAAAAGGGCCATTAAAACAAAATCATCACAATTTCTAATATTTATTAGAAACTCAATATGCAAAGCCATCCAAAATTCCAATGCAGTATTCAAAGTGATGACTGCACAAAAGGAAAATAAAACTCTCACTATCAGGGTTCTTCAACTTGGTATGGACTTCTTTGATCTATAATAGTCTCTTCTTCATAATCATAACATTTGGTAAAATCAGAAGGCAATAAATAACATTTATTTGCAATTTTATTCATCATTCAGGCTCGTCGTCTAAATGACCATAGAGTTCTTTCCAGTAGTAAGAAGCTTCTTCTGGTGTCCGAAAAGTCCAGATGTGTGACTTTGAGTTTGATTTCTCTTGAGTTTCTAGAATTTCCTGCACCCAGGAGTTATAATGTGTTACCCAAAGGAAATGCCAGAAAAACTGTCATGGCAAAGCAATTAAACCACGCAACTGTGCTGCAGCACATGGTAACTCGATGAATTAAAAAAATTACAACTAAAATTCTTGCTCATTTTACGGTGCTGTGTTGTTCACCATTCATTCAAGTGCAAAACGCCATCAATTAAAAAAGCAAAAGTAACAACGAAGAGAAATCGTTTTCTTTGATGGTATGTGAGATAGAGTTGGTAGCGGAGGTTTCTTAACTCTGTACTCACAAAAGTGAAATAGCATACAACCAAATTTGAAATCTACATCACAAACCATAAGAACTCAGACTCCTCTTTAAGTCTTAATGTCTCTACAACAAAGAACATCAGCTGTTCTACTGAGCTAGAATGAAGCACCCGAAGTACTTTCAGGCTTATTCAAGACTATGCTTAGCCCTGATATTTGCACATCATTGTTCTAAATCATTTTTCCAGCATAAAAATAAGGTGGTTCTGCCAAAACAGTTGGAGAAGTTCAGTTACAAAGCAATGAAACATTAAAAATGAAAAACCGAGAACCCCATGTTGGCAAATGAGATTGTAAGCATTGATCACCTCAGTTTCTAACTCAACAAAAATCGCATTAAGTCTTTTCTAACTACATTTTTATACTGTCACTAAGCACTAAAGTAGCATTTACAAAGTTAGGGAGTATTGTGCTTAGTTGCGTATGTTGAGACCCTATCAGTAGACCATCTATAAGTTTTGATTATAACAAACACTCTAAAGTGTCTCATATGCTTAAATGTGAATATATTATCTAAACATTCTAACATGTGTTTTGTAACAGCTGAAGGACACATTAGACAATTCAGTGAGTATAGCATAGACCACGAGTTCTTAGCTTGTATTCAAGCTATAAACCGGCCATAACCATCAAATGTCTTTTAGATAAACATTAAGTGTTTAAATCTTTATTCTCAACGCCTATAATATCCATATTTGAAAACATTTTGTGATAAATGGTCTTATAATCATCTACTTAAAGAAACAAGCATATCTAAGCGTTTATGATCAATTGTGATTAACAGTTATATATGCAAATATCATTTGAGTTATTTCTATAAACAAAACAGAAACTTTGAAGATTTAAATCAGAACTATCCTCATCAAGCATCTAAGCCAATAAAGATGAAGATTCTTATTAAAGATCAACAAAGATCAAACGTTAGTCAAATCAAAGTTGCAACGGTCATTTTCCAAACCTATAAAGTGTTCAAATTGAAGATGAAGAACACATCTCAAATATACAATTCTTTCTATCATAGAGTGATCTTATATGTTCTTTGTAGGTGTGCTTGTAATCCTTCACATTGTGAACTACACTCAGTGAACTTGAATTGTGCTCTCTAAGAGTGTTATTTTCCTAAGAGAGTTCTTAATTTGAGATTTGAGATTAAGAAGGTATAACTAGGAGTTGTGTACTGGTTTATACCAAAAATTATTTTGTATACTCAATTTGTAATCAATTGATTATTAGTTGAACTTCTTAACTAGGAGCTTAAGGGAGAAGGGAGGATTGGACGCAATACCTAACCACTATAAAAGTCTAATATTGTATTTGTTTTGCTTGTTCACTAGATAATCTAGTCAAGCTCTATGCTAGAAGAGCCTAGGCTCTATTCAACTCCAATCTAGACCCAGCTATAATAGCTTACAATCTCATGAACACATAATGTGGTGGTTTAGTCATAACATTCTTGGACAGGAATACTATAGAATAATATTATATATGAAATGTGTTTCAAATTAAAATTGAGATGCATTATATCTTCACTCCCCGAATTTAAGGTACGTATAACGTTACATGCTCATTTTAAAAGGAGTTTTTACTTTTCCTTTCTTTTCCACTTCCATAAAATTAAACTTAGGAGGTTAAATTCTCAAAAAAAACATCCACCCTTTTCAAAAGCCCGTAACATAGCCAAAAAGACCATCAAGATCAGATTCACAGGTGGATGGAACATGACAAATAAACCAACATCTAAAAAGTTTCTCAGAATATAAACACAATTGGTGAAAATGAATTAATGAGGAAGAAGAAGGGAGCAACCTGAACTTGAGACGAGGGCTTGGTCTTGAGCATTAAGCAATCAACCATGGCTTTCCATTGGCGGGAACAATTGTCAAGAACGCCAACCCTGTAATACTGCTGCATTTGATGAACCGGCGCTGCAAACAATTAAGACACAAACTTTACGGCAACTTGGATGACCCAATTGAAAAAGAGATGAGGATTTATTTAGGTTTTGGGAAAATGAGTATTACAGTAGCAGAACCAGAGCGCGTCGAAGCTAGCAGTGCACGATACTTTGCGATTAGGGGTGGAGCTTGAAGCTTCGTTATTCTCCGAGGACGACATTGCAGACCCTCTCTTGCAGTTGCGTTTCCTCAATTATTTAAAACCATTGGATCTATAAATATATTCTAAAATTGCTATGAAAAACATAGGAAACGATGTAACAGCAGCATCCGCAATTTTATTAAGTTCAAATTTAATTATTGTAATATTTTTTATTGTTCTATATATTAATGTTAACTTTAAAATATTTTTTCAATACATATTTATTTATTTTTATGTTGTTTTAATATTATCTAGATGTTTAAAATTAACATCGAACATATTTAAAAGTAATCCGTAGGAAAGAAAACGAATTGAGAAAAGTTGAAATCTTTATAAAAGATAAATAAAAAAAAGTGAGGAGTGAAAGAAAATTAAGTTTAACAATAGAAAATAAAACAAAAACAACGATTTTACATATTTTAAAAGATATATCATAAAGTAAAATGTTTACAAAAAAAATCTTTATGTGGATAAGTAATTTATATTATGATACAATAATAATTTTAATTATTAAAAGATAAGTATAAAAATTATAAAAGGAAAGTTTTTATTTATAAATAAAGATAAAAGAAATTTGGTTTAAGATGATCCACATTTTATTAAATAAAATTTTAAATTAAAATTAAGAAAGTATTTTAAATGAATAATGTTCTTACGGCAATATGAGTATAAGTTTTTTGGAGATGATTTGGTGGTCTTTGAAGAATGACTTCAGAGCTTGATTTTCCTGAGGACTTGAAAAGATATTAAGACGCTTTAAAGTTAATAGGTGAATGATTAAATGATCAATATTGAGATTTAGAATAATTTCTCTCTAAATACTGAAATAGTATTTATAGTGTGTTGGGTCTAAGTCAGATGATTCACTACTTGGCTCATTAAAAATAAATGACTGGACTCGGTTATTAATGAAACCGCATTAGTTCTGTATGTTTTTACATAATTATATAATATTAATGTGATTGTTGGTTGTTGGATTACCTAAAATCCTCAAGTACTAGATTAATCAAACTCTGAAACTGTCGAACTACGGAATAAAAATTCTAAATTAAACAATTTATTTATAAAATTGGACAAAGCATATTACTTAACGAAAATAAATAATATTGTAAAATATTTTAATTTTAAAAATAAATCTTATAACCATTCTCATATAGTAATAATAAAAAGACAAGAAACAAGTCATATTATTTAATTCAAGGACTATAATGCTTAAAAAAATTGAGGACTGTAGTTTATAATATAGCACTCTTACAATAAAGTACTTTTAATCTTCTTATTTGAATAAAATATTTTTAAAATTTATTATTAAATAAATGTTTTTCATAATGAATTGTTCTGTGATAAGATCTTGGACTCTATCCTAAAGATGAACTGGACATACTCTTGTCTCAAAAGATAAACTAATCCTTAAGATCACAATAATAAATTCATTGAAATCTTCTAATAAGTATCCATCTAAAGAAGCTGACAAAATTGACTAGAATGATATCATTAATTTGAAAAGACAAACTCCTTGCACCTAGTCACTATTATGATTGATTATAAGAAACAAGTGGTCTTAACAAAAGGACTCACTACTATTTATAAATTGAAAACAAGTAACCCAATACCATTCTATCCCTAACCATTAGATCTTTTCAAATCCAACGCTATAATGATTCCAAACACGAATCACGGATGATGACACTTCAGATCTCCATCTGATCCGTATCAAGATTCTACTATACTCTGATACACCCTTCGAATCTAGGGGCTAGTGACCGAGAGTATATTTCAACTAAACGACAAAACATTTATAAACCAAAATAGGTAAAATTTTCTTGCAAATAAAACTCTCAAACAAAGTTGTCAAGCCTAGGGGACTAATGTACCATATATGGCCGAAACCACATGACTAAAACCAGATAATTGAGATCACCTTAACACATTTAGACAATAACAATAAAATTAACTAAAATAGTTTCGAAAGCAATGGAAAGACACATTGAAAAATTGACAAGACAATATAATTGACAACAACATTAATCCTAAATAATTTCATAAATCAATTGTATTGTCAGAACTACTATTAGGTTAACTATAACATCCATATTGATCCAACTCATTCGTACATAGACTCAATATAGGTCTATAAATAAGTCGGCTTGAAATAGGTAAATATTATGTTTGGATAATATTTATCACTCTCAACCACCAAAACTAACTTGAGCCTTAAAGAACCTTTTACAAATACAACTCCTCTCATCTTAGATTTCATCTTAAATTTGAGAAAGTAGTTGTGGAGTGAAGTGATGGAATTATCTCAAAAGACTGAAATTAAGATTCTCTCTACCCATACAAAAATATTTATCAATACACAAATCTCGAAAATGACATGTTTTTATCTTTATTAACATGTTTTTATCTTTATTATTCATCTACTTAATTTTTTATTGACTTTTCTTTCAAATTTTCTTTTATATTTTGAAATTAAATATTAACGTTTTTAAAACAATTTATCACCAATTAAAATAATTCTGTATCAATAAAATATCATGTATTATATTAAAAATTTATATGCAATATTCATAAATATTTATTTATTATAATATATATTCAAAATGTGCATTTATTATGAAGAATAATTATAATATAATTTGTATATTTGAAAATACTTAAAATCCACTTCCCACACCTTCTAAATTTGTCTTGCTCAGTAACAGGAAAAGCAACTTCACTTAGTCATTTTATCTTGGAATCTCAATATGGAAAACCCAAAATACCATGGATACTTAAAGATATATCTATCTGCCTATATTAAAATATAGTTTTTCAGTTTTTTTTCTTCTCAAAATAATATCATAATCGCTAAATATGTGCATCTATTAATAAGAAACAAAATTTACTTATTTGAATGTAAATAAGATAGGTCAAATTTTTAAAAGATAAAAATATGTTTTTTGGCATTATTAATATTAAGTATTATACATTGTTTTCTTAAGAAATTTCACAATTATCAAAATAATTAATAGTGATATGCTTTTCAAGTTAATGATGAGAAAGAAAGAGTTGTTCCCGTTGCATCACGCCATAATACTAACATTTGTCTTTGTCTTGCATTACGAACGCCTTATCCATTTTTGTATAATATTTCAAATTTAAAAACTTTTCAAAATAACTCAACCAAATAGACTGAATACTTCAACAATTGCTTCAAAAGCTGTAATTTTAATACTAGGATACATTATTGAACGTTTGAGTTTTTGAACAATTATTACATTTAAGTTTCTTTTAGTAAACAACATAACTTCTATTATAATTCTTTAGACATCTACAGTAATGTTTTTCGGTAATTGAAACACATGCTTAAGTTAATTTATATCATTGCAATAAATATTACCTAACATGCAGTAAGTTATCCCGGACAATTCTCCCACTTCATTGTAAAAGTTAATACAAATTTTCTGTCCATATTTGAAAATGAACCAACCGTATCACACAAAAAGAGAAATCCGAAGTTTCAAATTAGTCAATATACATAAACATTGTTAAAACTCAAGATTCATTTGGGCTGCTAGGATCCTCAACGATCTCATATTAGCCACAACAAGGCAACCCCTATAATTAGCAATCAAGAAATTGCTTTCTACATGCATTGTGTACATCTTGCCTCACAAAACAATAAGATAAATAATACATATTATATTACAACATTGAATCGAAAAAATATATTTCGATTTCATTTCACCTAAAGGAAAAGATAAAAACTGTCTCCATGACTTGTACTGAAATCAGAAATATCTCAGGCTTTTGAGTTTACCATTGGCTGCAGAAACCTTAACAAGCTCCATTTGACATGAAACTTTCTGAGGTCCACTCAACCCGGAGCAGGAGTCATTGGCCCCTAATTTAATCGCAAAATATAGATATATGGTACAGAGGACAGTTAGTAGAGCAAGAGCATATAAGAGGAATCGGTGCCTATTCACCAATACTGACCAACTACCCAATTCATACTTTGCAAACTGCCTCTTGAAAGATGGTGACCTCAGACCAGGAGTAGATAAAATGGAGTCAAGAACCATGGCTTCTACAATCACTTACTTAGGACTCACTGCCTGAATCTGTACAACATGTCAAAATTAGCAGGAGTGAGAGGAATTCAATGCAAAATAAGAACAACTATAGTACTCTTATCCCATTACATGAAGTTAGTTAGCTAAATGTATTATACAACATTATTGGATTCAATCAAAAACTGTATTATTTGGAATATTATTAGTCATGACATCCCTTTTGATGAAGTTTAATGGCAAACATGATTCCAATTGGATTAGAAATATATTTGACTTAATAAAGTTTATACCTTTTTCTTTTGGGGGTGGGGGATAGCAGATACTTGGCAATAATATAATATGTAAGAGACGCATCAAGTGAAAGCATGAAAGGAACAACTACCAGATAAAATTCATGGAGATGTGTGATTGACATTAGTTTTCATTAACATAAAAATTAGATTCACATTTCGTGAATTCAATAGGAATAACTAAATGTTAATGCATAATCAAGAGTCATTTCATCAGATACAGAAACCAAGAAGGCAAATTTGCATAACCTAAGGGTTACAGTTTCTGTGATGAATTTATCTTCTAAACCTCAAACAAAACCTAACTAATAAATATCAACGTCTGTCACCTCAATGCAAGAGTGTGTGCAGAAAATAATTTCCACAAGTTACACACCTGCTGCTTTGCCAAATCCTATATGGTGGAAATAGAAAAATAATAAATGTAAAACACCGACTAAATTGCAGCACTCCCACAATAAGATGGTGAAAGCAGTCTAATCAATCCAAGCAAGGCCCATAAAAACTCTTATGAGAGAAGGCATAAACTATCATATGATAGATTAAATTAAACAGTCTTGCAAAATATTAATTAGCAAACAATCTCTCTTTAAGAAAACCATTCAAAATTACACTCAACAACAACGGCTTTTACTGAATAAGAACACAGTCAAAAGAGATAACTCAACATTAAACCAACGCAACCCCCAAAAAATCAACAACTAATCTTTCAATGTAATACCAAAAGACGAGATACGAGACTAATGTTCACAAAACATGGACTTTTGGTCCTCCTGAATGCAGTAAAATAGGCTAGTAGACATGCAATGTAGAAGAGAACAGTATCAGGTTGCTTGCACCACATTAAACAATCCACAATAAACCCCACCATTATTTTCATTCTATTTCATCAATTATTTTTAATCCCAAACCTAGTCTAACAGCCACAATTGCAATAACATCTGGGGAAAGTAAATTAACATTCAACAGAATCAAGATGCAAAACACAAGAAAAATCAAAAGCTTGAAATACAACGCTTCAACATGGTTACATGGTTGCATTCTTCAGCAATCAGCATAGCAGATTTAACACGAACCTCACCCACTATCAGAATTACCCGCTGACAATTCCTAATTACATCAACCCCATTGATCCAATCTTCTAAAATCCATATCCAAACCAAAACAAGACAATTACCAATCATGCAAAATGCACACAACTAGCTCAGAAAATTAAAATGGTGAAGAACGTACTGAAAATTAAGCGAACCTTGTACAAAAAAATAGAGCACCTGAACCAAAACACTTGGTTTGTGTAAAATTAATTGCTCCAATACCCGTAGGGGAAAAAAAATTCCCCTTTGTCAATGCATAAGTAACAGGATAGGGAGGGTTAAAAATAAGACTCGGGGATCGGAAAATCCGCGGAAAAAAACTAAGAATGATGGAAGAGAAGGTTAGTGGAGTGAAGAAGAGAGAAGAAAAAAAAGCGTTACCCTTGATTTCGAAGGCAGTGAAAAAAGCGGTTGTTTCGTAAAGAAGACCATTAAGGTTGTAATGTAACAACCATAGATGGAAAATTGATGTGAGTGCGATGCCATGTGAGATGAACCATCTTCACCCAATAACGTTAAACGGCCTTTTCCGCTAAATAGATCAATGGAAAAATTAAGAAAATTCTATTTCTAAATCAATTCATAATTGCTAATTTTGTTTAACTATTTATAAATTTTTTTAATTCGTAACTCTGTACTTCCATTACTCATTGTATAGTTTAATTTAAATTGTTAATAAATATCATTGAATAAATTATGTTGAAGAATTTTTTAGCATAAAACAAAAATTGAATACAAAAGTTTTGAATTTGTTTTGAAAGAATTTTGTGGCCCTTATCCAACCAAACTAGATCTAGAAAAAAAATTAATTTATACATAAATCGAAAATAAAAAGTAGAAGTATATTTTAAAAAATTATAAATTAACTTATAGGTTATTTTTTAAATAAATTCATTTTATTTTTTCATTTATAAATAGTTTTTTCTTAAAGATTTTTTCAGAACAAATAGACGTCAGCTACCGTATAAACTTTTGTAAGTAAAGCACTTATGTCAGCATCGAGGCAATGAGTTAAAGAATGTTATTAATTAATAACATTTAATAGTCTGTTTTTTTGAAGGGTTATAACTTATAATAATAACAAATAGTATAGTACTATGCTTCTAATAATAACAAATAGTATAGTACTATGCTTCTAATATTAATATATTGAACTAGTACAACCAGTTAAACACGAAAATTCTCATGATACCAAAACTTCGTAATGTTATTAAAAAAAAAAATACAGAACGTCCATTTTACGGGAAAAATAATAACTATCAGCATTATACGTTCTTGATTCTTCGACACATTTTTTTGCTAAATAATTTATAATTAATTTTATTATATAAAGAATCGCTACATAAATTTCTTTTTATAAATTTCCTAAATGATATTGGTGTACATTTGCGTGTTCTACTGTTTCTTTTTTTTGCAATTACAAAAAAAATATGGAAAAAATATGATATTCATATATTGTATTCAAACATATTTTTACATTATTTTAAGTATAAGTTACGAAAAAATTTCAATGGACGAAACCACAATTTATCCATTATATTTGGGATCCTAGGTTACAATTATTACCGTATTAAATTATTTGTTAGACTATAATTCTGAGCAATGATTAATGGTGGACATCAATGGAACCTAATAATCATTTCATTGACAAAATAAACTCTTATATTGACTAAGGTGGACATCAATAAACCCTAAATAGTTGTATCGATCTAGTATAAATAAGTAAATGCGGTTCAACTTCAGCAAAAAGTCTAAAATCATCGTTGTAATTCTTAAAATTTATTGGGCTAAAACACATATAACACCAAAATCATTTAATTTGGAATAATACATTAAATTAATTCTAAAAAACGAGCACGAATTAAATTAATTTTAAATCACAAAAATATCACTTTAATTCTTAAAATATAAAAATAAATAACAATATAGTTAACATTTTTAATTTCAAGAATAAAGTAACGTTTTTAATAGTTTTAGGTTAACTTTTATAATTTAAAAAACTACTTAGCTAATTGGCCAGTGACAGCGAAAGTTAGCCCGTATGAGCAGGACAAAAACACTCTGTACTGGTCTACAAATGGAGCTAAAAAGCCTTGAACGACCAAAATTGACAAGAAAAGCATAGGCCAAACCAAAATTTAAATTATCACAAGTAAGGTAAATTCTTACGAGTTTATGAAATTTTATTAACCATGACATTGATACGGAATTATTTTTATATGTTCTTTTGAATTCTATCTCTATTGACATCTATTATTTCTTAGGATTATGTGTGTTTTCAATGAATAATAATCCAAGACAAATTTAATAAGGGAAATAAATTTCATAGAAGACAATGCTATATTTACTTCAGTCTAAACTTTCCCAATATCTTTACTCGTTAAAGGAAATATTAACACACCAACTGAAACACAAACTTGTATTATTATAGTATCACAGACACATCAATCCCAGTGGATGCTGATATGCTATACGAATTCCCATCACTTTAGAACAGAAAACGATGAAGGGCCAAAGAAAAAAGTATGATCGCTACCCGAGTTGCGTCCCCTGATGCATTCCACGTCCAGCACATGCGAATGATCAATGAAGAGGTTCACCTGAACAAAGCGAAAAAATAATGTCAAAATCTGTAGCATAGGTTTCTTATTCTTGTTTAGTAAAAGGAAAAATAAGACTAAATAACATTAAATTATTTAGTGGAACATTTACCTTAGGACTATATTGTTTGATGAACCACTCAGAGATTCTCTGATTTGATGCTTCAAACATAGTCTTCTCAAGGCCAAGGCGCCCTACGATCTTGGCAACAATATCCCCACGCATGTTATCAGCATGTTTGCTGACACCATCAGCATCAATCATTATCATGTCTGCATCTTCTTTTAGGCATTTCTCGGCCCTTCTGATCAAGAGATCCACATCTTCTACAAATTCTGACGAAAAAAATTCAACCAAGGTTAAACCAATATATTGCGTTCATTCTACATTCAACCTTCGGTAGTGACTAAGAATTTCACAACACCATTCAAAACAGAAAATTGTAGAACTATTAATATGTCCTGCATCAATGCCTTCAAATAAAGATAACTCATACAGTACTGCCCTGCCTCCCCCTCTAACTATTTGATGAGACATACATTCACAGCCAATTTATGTGCAGGAATCCGTAATAGGCATATCTTCTACATTTATCCATCTGATTAAGTATCCAAATTGCACCCAAAACCCCTTTCAACTTCCGAATTTAGATGTTTTCCCTTCATGTAAACTGTCTTATGATAAAACATTTCTTCAGAACTTCAAAACTTTATGCTTTAGCTCAAAAGTTCGAAAGGAATGATCAAACGGCAAGAAGATAGCAAGTAGTATTACAAATAGGTTTAGCAATAATGATGTAAAACAATTTTACACTCTTATCCAATCACTAATCATTACATGTAGACTGGTTAATTACAGTAATAACTATCTTTAAGGTCATACCATTACACTCTCAAGATTATATCACGTCACTTGTTATATATAAATTTTACTGTTTTAGTATACTTTATTGGTACAAGTCAGATTCCAGAATATAGTATCCCTAAGAAGAACTAAATATGTTTAATTGCACCCTGAAAGAGAGAGAGACACACACAGAGAGGCACGTGCACAATATGCAGAGTTAAATGTCCTTACCAGATGATCTAGGTTGTAGGGGAATATAAGCTCCATAGGCTCTATGACCACCTTTGGGAATATCAGACTCATTAAACTTGACATGAAAATGAGGCCTAGCTTTCAGACCAGCACTTTTGACCAAGCGGACAAATTTCAGAAAGGTTTCTTCAGGAATCCCAAGTGAACCAGCATTAAGCTCAATTGTGTCAAACCCCAACTGCTTGCATTCCTATAATAACACAAAAATCCATGTAACCAAACCACTACTCCAGAAATCACAAAAACAAACTCATCACAAAACAATAAAAGTAATAACAAAATTGATTACTGCATAAGCCGGGCAGAGACCTCCACGTATTTTTTGAAACCTGAAGGAGTTTTGGGAATGACGCGATCGTCCCAATCACCAGTACTAACATAAACCCCGTGCTGATGGGCTAGGTCAATCACTTGCTTGATGATAGCCGTTGGCATCAAGCTGTAAGAACCTCCAGATAACTTCAACCCATCAACAAAATCCCCTCTGGATTCAAAAATGTCCTGCAATAAACGTTCCAAAATAAGTGTAGTGACATAGGGAACATGGTAACGGATAGTAGTAATCGAAAGTCAACTTTGTGAATGGAATTGAAGAGAAAAGAGAGTGATGAAGTGAAAGGGAAATGGTGTTACCCGAAGAAGGGTGTGGGAGAAAGGATCAAAATTGGGGATTGGAATCTCGGTGACGCCGAAACGACGTGGCTTGTCGAGACGATCCTCGTTAAACGCATACCTCCTCTTCCATAGGGACGCAGACATTGTTAGGTAGTTACAAGAGAGATTCCAATTCCGGGTATTTCTCCCAAACGTCGTCTTTCTTATCTGAGAAAGAAGATAGGAGTAGTTATCTTGAAAACAGAGGAGAACGATGCAGCTGGTTCTAGAAAACGCTCGAAATCAACATACTGTAACAGAAGTTGCCATTCGTCCGTCACAAGTACGACGACGCTTTACACGTGTTTGTGTGTTTGCTTTTTGTAATAGTAATAATTTAATTAGTTCAAACAATAATAAATAAATTATTTATTTCAAATACTTATAAACTTTTTCAGTGAATACATGTCAGTTAATCAAAAAAATCTTATAAAAAATAATGATGATGCATTATTCAACTGCAAAATAGCTTAAAAGCAAATTAGTTAAAGAATGGTTCTATAAATACAGACGTATGCAATGAAATATGAAATTTGAGAACATACAAAAAATGATAGAAACAAATACATGAGGTAATAGAATAATAAAATGGTTACATATGTGAGTTACCAACTGGTATAAATCTTAAATCTTATGATGTACTGAAGAGAGTCTATTTTTAAAAGATCTTTGAATGCTTTAGTTAGTAAAAATATAAAAGAATATATCAAGAATATATGAATAAAAGAATAGTAAGATAGGTAATATTTATGATATTTATAAGATTTTGTTATGAAAGATTATATATTTTTCTATAATGATTTTAGATATTACAAATCAAAATTGTTATTATATAATATGATGGAGGTCCATTAAAATGAATAAGAAAAAAATAATATTAATCTTGATTATATATTAATTAGTAATTAATAATAAATTAAGCAGATTTGGCTAAATCTAACTTCATAATGAGATAAGTATATAATATAATTCTAATAGGTAGATCAAAAATCCATCTTTTATACTCATTAATAGACTCACTAATAATAATAATTATAGTTTGAATATGAAAATAAATTTAAAATGATTTAAGAAAAAAATGTGTGAAAAGTTTGATTGTTTAGATTACGAAAAAAATATAAAATTTGAGCGAAAAATTTATAAAAGTTTATGAATGATATGATGAATATGATTGATAAAATAATTATTTAATAAATAAAATTATAGTTTAAATTAATTTAAAATTAATATAATTAATTTATTAATTAAAATTAATGAATTGTTATTTTTTAATTGATATAATTATAATATTATTAATTATTTTAAAATAAAAATTAAATTATTATATTTTATAAATTTATTATTTATTAAATTAATTATATAAATAAATATAATAAAAAGTAACTTTTTTCACTAATCTTTACAGCAGATTGAAGAAAGAACCTTTAAAAAAAAAAGTTCTCAAATTACAATTTTAAATATTTTTTATTCCTAAGAAATCTAACTTTCCTTATCAGCTCACTCTGTTTCCATCCGCGAAATAAACACACAGTTAATGTGGTGTCGAGGGAAAGTCATGACATAGCCTGACCAGATGTCATCCCCTCTCCATATGGTGACACGTGACCTTTAGGGCGGGTGGTTTAATCTTGACCTTCGCATTTAGCGCGAGAGCACTTTTAAGTAACTTCCACTTACCTTTCTCAGAGTTCAAGTTGTTTTCTTATATGATGACAAATATGAATATAGCAAATTCACACAAATCATAAGTTTTTAATATATATATATATATATATATATATATATATATATATATATATATTTATATTTATATAAAGAATACTTTATAATTATAAATATTTATACAAATTCAATAATTTATTAGTAACAATGATTATTTTATCATTTCAGTTAATATAAAACATGTATAATCTAATAATTTATCATTATATATATATATATATATATATATATATATATATATCATTAATATATGATATTATATCTATTAAGATGCTTGAGTAAAACTATTTCGTTTGACTAATTTATCTTTATTAACTAGAAAAAGATTTTGTTTAAGTTTTGAAATTACTAAACCAATATCACTTGAAGAAATTATTTCCATATAAAATAGAATTTGTTTAAGATTTATGGATTTAGAGTTTGAGTATCTTTTTATTATCCTAGTGACCAACTTTATAAATTATTTTTCACTCAAACATGGAGCAATGTAAGTTAGACACACATGTCATCAATTTTCAAAAGAATACTTAAAACTTTAGTTTTTCATTTTTGAAGTAGTCACATTACTTAAGCAGTAGGAATTCTATATGAGAGATTAAAAGAATTGTTTAAACAACTTTCTCACACAATGCAAACCTCAGATTAAATTTATTTATTTCAAGCTTGACAATACACTCTGTAAATGAAAGGAAGTGTTAAAATAGATTAAATATAGATTTCTTTACTTATTAGTATTAATTATCTAGATATTTTTTTATGTAACTTTCTCCTCTTTAAATAACAAAGAGAGATAATCAATCTTTTAAGTTCTTTTTCTTATATTTTCAATCTTAGATATTATATTTATTGTAGTACGGGATATAATTAGAGTTTTTTTTATAAATGAAATATATCCTTATTTTAAAAAGTTAAAAAACATATTTTATTTAAAAATAAATTCATTTAGATGTTAAGAATCACACCTCGAAATGCTTACAATTTTATTATTTAAATTTAGAAAATATATTTCTCACACACACATTAATATATATATTACATATATTACAGATTATATATTATAAAATTTATAGTCTATAAAATTTACATATTTGAGTTCCGCGAGATTAATACTTAATTTATGTAACAAAATTTTACAATCATAAATATTTAATATATATATATATATATATATATATATATATTATATATATACTTATATAATATTTTTATAATATAATATTATTTTAAATCATTAACAATTATTTAAGCATAAAATTCAGTTTAAAATTAAGATATGATAAATAGAAAGAGTTGAAAGAAATTTAAAAATAAAAATAATTTTTAATTTATATTTTAAAAATTAAGTTTGATTAATATTTCAAAACCCATAACTAAAATTTTAACATAATTATGAACAGTTCAATGGATAATGTCAAAATCATTTGCTAAATGGGCCATCATATTCAACGCGAAACCCACGGGCTCATGTTCATGTAATGAGAAGGGGTTTTGCATTCTGCACCCCATAAAACTCAACTGTACTATCAAAAATCTATTTTTACTCTTTTAGGATGTATTCCAAGGAATGCACTTTTACTAATACTTTTAAATTATCAAATATTATTAAATATTAAAATAATTTTTATTTAGTGGTAGTTGAAAAAAAAATCAAAATTTAATAAATTTAAATTGTTTTACATATACAAGACAATTAAAAAATGAAAAAATAATTGAAATTTAATATATTTTTTAAATGATGAAGTGTTTTTTTTTTTTTTATCAGAACAGAAGGTGGAAATGTTGTTCTTATTTTAATTTGTTTTCATAATTGTTCAGTTAAATTCAAAAGTTGTTATTGCTTATATAAGTACTTGTTAAGCCTTGATCTTCTGCACTAACGAAAAACCTAAACTCTCTTTTTCCTCATTTTTTTTTCAGTAGCTAAGCAATAAAGTGTTTTTTAGTAACAACATTGATGTTATGCACATCATCATTCCTTAAATCAAATTTATATAATTTAATTTCTCACGTCTAATTTATATAATTTAATTAATGATATAGTTTTTCTTCTTCATTTATTAATTTGTTCATAGTTTCTCTGCTTAATTTTTTTTATTAAAACAAATTTATAAAGCACTTAACAATGACATAACACAATAAAAATTACAAATTACATTTTTTAACATATAAAGCAGACGCATCTCCACTTCCATTCCTACACTAGTAATAATGTTCTACAAGAAAAAGACACACCCTAATATCACCATGTTTATGATTTTAGCTTCAACTCTAATTGCTATGGTTGACAGCAGTATTATTCGTTACTAAAGGAACACGAAATCTACGAATTACAAACGTGGATGATTGAAGATGGAGAATACACCACTCTGGTCCTTATCAAATTTATAAGAATCAAAATTATATATTTACAAAAATACATGGATTAAAGTCTAAATATTAATTAAAAAAAGCTTAAAACAACAAAGATAGTGCAGAACATAATAAGTTTTGATTATATTGGATGAGGTACTGCAGCAACATAACAACCATAATGAAAGCGATGGATGTGACCTTGGCTTGGTGAGTCTGCTTTCCTTGTCCCTCATGGAAGGAATATTGGAAAGGGAAAGAGAAAGAGAAACGAAGAATAAAGCAAACTTGAGGAGGAAAGCAGCTTTTAGCCATAGATCACAGCTAATTTCATGCATATATCATAATATGCAGCAACCCTTTATTCGTATTCCTCTATTAAATATGAAACTGCTCCACTATTAAAGTAAGGAGTTATGAACAAGATATCTGTAGTTAACATCTTAGCCACAGTGCATTGCCTTGAATTTTGTGAAAATGGCAAAAAACTATGGTTTCCTTGTCTGCATTCTTGTCTTGGTGTTGGATATTGTTGCTGGCATACTTGGAATTCAAGCAGAAATTGCTCAAAACAAGGTACTCCTTTATATATCTCAAATCTTAACTATGAGCCTTGTTTTGATGTTTTGGGATGGAGACAGGTTAAGGACTTGAAGATGTGGGCCCTGCTGTGTAGAGACCCTAGCTATGAAGCCTTCAAGTTAGGAGTTGCTGCTTCCATTTTCTTGGTCTTTGCTCATGCATCTGCTCACTTTCTTGGTGGGTGCATTTGCATGAGGTCCAAAGAAGAATGTGAGGGAGCCACAGCCAATAGACAATTAGCAGTGGCTTTTCTCATCTTATCATGGTATGTCTTTTTCAACATGTGTTGCTTCAAATCTACGCATGTCATGTCATATGTTACCACAAGTTTCTTCTTTGATCCATGTTCATACTCATTGATTCTATCATTTGTTAGTAACTGAAGTGGTGTTCATTGCAGGATAGTATTAGCGATTTCTTTCTCCTTGCTGATATTAGGGTCCTTGGCCAACTCAAGATCAAGAGAATCGTGTGGAATATCAAACCGTCGTTTTCTATCCATTGGAGGGATTTTGTGCTTCATACATGGCTTGTTCACAATTGTCTATTATGTCTCTGTAACTGCCACAAGAAGGGAAGAGAAGAGGCAGGGAAACCCCATTGTTGGCCACCCTTAATCACCATTCTCTTCCTTACCAATTCATTAGATAAGAAATGTACAACTGTTACATTCATTAGATAAGAAATCAGTTTTCATTTATTTTTAAATTTTATTATTTTTTACATATTTTGGTTTGAATTAAAATTTTAAAATGTAGATATTTTAATATTTTGTATGAAATGACTGACATGGTGTAACCTTTTAATTTCTGATTGTTTGAAATGTTCTAATTTAAAAAAAAATTTAATCGGTAAAAGAATTAATTAAATAGGAAGTATTTTGGGTGGTATTTTGTTTGAGGAAGACACTAAAAATATTGTTATCTACATCACAGTAAATCAAACCATCCGAAACGTCTAGCACGTAATATGAACTTGCAGTTGTACAAAATCCATAGTAGTGCTCCAGTCTTGTCTCGTATATACAGTTTGTACCACTTCTCCAAAGCTGTCCAGTAACCTGCAATTAGCTAGACAGAGATAATTGTAGGCTACAAAGCCTGAAAAGAATTAATTGAGACATCAAAATACAGATATTCACCCTGTCTCCCATCCTTTGTTGCTACCTTTTGCTCTATTCCCAAACTGCACGGTTTTAGCCACATCTCATAGTCCAACATATCTATAATTATACGAATGTATGTATGTTACAACTCCCTAACCCCTTCCTTTCTTAGAATCAGTTTAAGAGTTAATCTTTTAGCCCAATTTTATTATCTTCTATAAATATGAATCGAGAGTTAGTCATTTTGGGAGAAGTCCCCTGTTCCCCCAACTCTACTTTAAGCACAAAGAAAAATAGATTTTGTGTTTCATTCAAGAGCATACTTATGTTTATGCCAAAGAAAAAATTTTTCTCAACATAAACTCTAACCTATCTAAAGATCATTTTATTTATGTAAAATCAAATGTTTAGAAATCCACACACCCTTCCATCATCTTATTTCTCTGCATCAAATGTTTAGCAATCCACACACCCTTCCATAATATATTGTACTTATCATTTAATTCTATAAGATATAAATTTAAAAAGTGCTCTTTTGCCGATTAATCCCTATAATTACTCACGTCTTCACTCAATCGGTCATCTTCATTCATCTTAGGTTTTTCGACTTTCACTGAATACTGAATTTCTTGTCCTCAATTCCAAGAGGGGTCCATACAAACACTTCGATAGTCAAAGTTAGTGATTTTGTCCTCAATTCTAGGAGGGGTCCATGCAAACACTTTGATAGTCAAGTTAGTGATCGTTCCAAATAGTTTTAAGGATTTAAGATTAGGATTTCATTACCTTGAGTTCTGGAACCACTTTCCTATTTATAGGATCATAATTGGGCTTTTGCTATGTGGGTTGCAGGCCCAAGTTCTAGTGGACTTAATTATCATTGTAACAACTAACAACTATTTCAGTAGTAATTGTCATGTGTCTAATGGTAAAAAGTTGTTTCATATGACAACAAAACTCGATCTTTGGGTCCAACAGAGATATGATTGAGATGAAGAGGGCAGCCAACAGGCTAAGTAGGTGGTCATCCACCCTTGAGGAAATACTGGTAGTACAAGTTGAATATGATGAACTAAAGTAGTTTTTTCTCATTTATCACATAAGTTCTACAATTTACTTGCTACCTTACATGTACAAAATAGGTGGGATATAGATTTCTCTGCTTGCTTGCAAAGTACCCACAATATATTTTCTACATCTATACATCTTCTAAGGTTCCCTTTTATTGTTACCCTATTCAATAATACCCTCTTCGTGTGTAGTGTGTGGACAATACAACCTTTATACTCTGAAAGGCAGTGCACATTTCAGAGTCTTCCTCATCAACAACCTCTTGCATTTTGGAGTATGTAGATTTTATCGTGTACCCTTCCACTTCCATGTCTTTCCATACCTATATATCCTTTACATACTCCAAAATGTAACAAGTTGTTAATAGGAAGACTTTCTCCTCTATGTCTTGTAATAACTCAGTTTCTTGGTTTCTTTCTCATTCAAGTCACTCTCTCTTCTAAGGCAAACTCCATTCCCACTTATTTTGTATCAATACTCAAAGTCAACAAGTTCAACTCCTTTTTTCATTGAATTAGTGTATAACCTAGGGTAATTGTCCGTTAAAGGAACTTCTCCAACCCAATTATCTTTGTCGCAACAGAGGTTACGACGGGGACGGCGAACAAAATTATTTAATTTTTATTTTAAAAACAGAGGAGTCGCCACCATAATTTATTAAAGGAAAATTATGGAAAACCAAAAAAACAAGATAAGGCAAGTTTGGGAAAACAGATTTCGAGTCTGGGAGTCGGTTACGTGTGGGGAAGGTGTTAGCACCCCACAACGCCCGTCCTAAGACGGTACCTTTAATTAAATAAGTAATCTGAGTGTGATTTTTTTTAAAACATTTATTTTCCCAAGAAAGAAATAAAAAGAAAGAAATAAAATGCA